>Ga0114958_10001809_pt1 | contig 16477 bp, 13 predicted proteins | sample C_130208_EF_Meta_FD_89577 | JGI IMG/M metagenome (GOLD analysis project Ga0114958, IMG submission 89577) | Freshwater microbial communities from Lake Croche, Canada to study carbon cycling - C_130208_EF_MetaG | ecosystem: Environmental > Aquatic > Freshwater > Lake | place: Lake Croche, Canada...
CACCTCGACCTCGCTGCCCACCGCGATGAACTCATCATCTCCACCAAAGCCGGCTACTCCATGTGGCAAGGTCCCTACGGTGATTGGGGTTCACGCAAATACCTCCTCGCCTCCTTAGACCAATCGCTCCGCCGCATGGGACTCGACTACGTCGATATCTTCTACTCCCACCGACCCGACCCCGAAACGCCTCTTGAAGAAACCATGGGCGCTCTAGCGCATGCTGTGCGCAGCGGCAAAGCACTCTACGTCGGTCTCTCCAACTACCGCCCCGCCGACACCGCCCGCGCTGCCCAAATGCTCCGCGAACTCGGCACCCCCTGCCTTATTCACCAACCTCGTTACAGCATGCTCGACCGCTGGATCGAACCCCAGCTCCTCGATGTACTAGCTCAGGAAGGAATTGGCTGCATACCCTTCAGCCCGCTCGCGCAAGGCCTCCTCACCGACCGTTACCTCGCTGGCATTCCAGCCGATGCCCGCGCCGGCAAACCCCACGGTTTCCTAAAAGCCGCCGGTATCACTCCCACCATCCTCACCAAAATTGAGAAGCTTAACGCCCTAGCTCAAGCCCGCGGCCAAAGCCTCGCGCAGATGGCACTGGCCTGGGTCCTGCGTGATCCGCGCGTCACCACCGCGCTCATCGGAGCGAGCAAAGTCTCCCAACTCGAAAACAACCTCGTCGCCCTCTCGAATCTCAATTTTGTCCCAGCCGAACTCGTGCAGATTGACGCGATTCTCGCATAATCAACGCTGGACCAAACCTAAATAAGCTCCGCGTGAACCTCATTCTCTTTGAGCTGGCCGAGCTCTCCTCACCGCTTCCGCGCTCAGACCCTCGTGCCGAGCACATTCTTAAAATTCTACGCCGTCGGATTGGCGACACCTTCGATGTTGGCCTCGTCGACGGCCCGCTCGGCAAAGCCACTCTCTCCAACATCTCCGACGAAGCCCTTTCCTTCGCCTTCACCTGGGGTCCACTACCTGCGCCCGCCGCACCCATCTCACTTTTAATTGGTCTACCGCGCCCACAAACCGCCCGCGATATCCTGCGCGATGCCACCACTCTTGGCGTAAGCGCCATCCACTTTATCGCCACCGAGCGCAGCGATCCCAACTACGCTACCGCTACGCTTTGGACTGCCGGCGAATGGCGCCGCCACTGTCTCGCCGGCGCCGCCCAGGCCTTTGCAACCCGACTGCCCGTCGTCACGCACGACCGCAGCCTCGCAACTGCGCTCGCCGAGCTTCCTAGCGCAACCGACCTTACTCCCTCGCAAGGCCATACGCATCCACCCGCGGCAACAACCTTTGCCCGCCTCGCTATCGACAACTACGAAGCCACGGCCTCACTGAGCAAGTATCACCTATTGGAAGAGACTTCCATCGTGCTCGCGTTAGGACCCGAACGCGGTTGGGGGCCGACGGATCGAGCGGCGTTGCGTACGCACGGCTTCACGCTCGTCGACCTAGGAGCGCGCGTGCTCCGCAGCGAGACTGCCGTTATCGCTGCCCTAACCCTCGTGCGCGCAAGACTCAGCTTGTTATAGTGACGCTCCGTTGAGCGCGAGCCTCAGCAGAGGCTCGCTGTGATCACTTCGCTAAGTCCCAGAGCGTGAGTCCGCGCAAATCGCGTTTCTCCGCTTTCGCAGCGAAGAAGAAACTGGCGATATAGCCGATCACCATACACGAGCCAATAGCTACAAAGGTGTGAAGAAACGAAACCATCTTCGTGTTATACTGGACCCAAGCGGTGATGGCGATACTCGCCAGGGTACCAACGATGACGCCTGAGGCATTAGCCCGCCGAGACAACAGCCCGAGCGCAAATACGCCCGGAAAGCCGCCGCCGATGAGCGCAATCAAACGCAGGAATTGATCCCACAACGACGTGACGTTGAGCGACGCCAAATAAGCCGCCATCCCCGTGGCCACCAGCCCGCAGGTCATCGTGGAAACGCGCGCCAAACGCAGCCGTTGCTGCTCGGTTGCCTGCGGTTTCAACGTTCCTTGAAAATCACTTACCAAAATTGCCGCAGTCGCATTCATCGCGCTGCTGAGGGCCCCCATCGCCGCCGCCAGCAAGCCTGCGATGATCAAGCCGACGATCCCATGTGGCAGCTCGTTCGCGATGAAGTACGGGAAAATTTTATCGTTAGGCAGATCTGCCGTGAGCCGGTCAGGATGCGCTCGATAAAAAACAAACAGCGCTGTCCCCACGAAGAAAAACAACACCGAGCCCGCAAGCCCGATCACGTTACCCATGACGACCGTGCGCTTTGCCTCGCGCACATCAGCAGTCGCCAGCATGCGCTGCATGAGCGGTTGATCGCCGACCTGCGTCGGAATTGTCGCGAAAAACATTCCCACAAACACCCACACCGTGGGCTTCGTAAAATCCCAATCCCATGATATCATTTTAAATTTACCCGTCTCTTGTCCTGTCTGAATGAGCCCAAAGAGCCCGCCGTCCACGCCGCTCGAAATAAAATAAATGGCTACACCGACGCCACCTATCATCACCGCCGATTGCAATACATCCGTCCAGACGACTGCCTCGAAACCACCCTCCATCGCGTAGATCGTGGTCACAATACCCATCACCAAAATACTCAAATACACGTTGAGACCGGTCACGGTGGAAAGCGCCAACGCCGGCAACAGCATCACCACGCTCATGCGTCCGCACACCTTCAATAACACCGCCAAACCTGCGCCCAACAACCGCACGCGATGATCGAAACGTTGATCGAGATAACCAAACACCGTCGTAAGATTAAGTTTACGCAGGAGCCCAACGAAAACGAAGCCCACCAAAATACCGGCAAAGGCCTGCGCAGGCGACGACCCATAAGCCATCCAGTCAGTGGAATAACTCATGGCAGGCAAAGCCATGAAACTGATACTGCTTGTGCTCGTTGCGAAGAAACTCACCGCCATCGCCCACGGCGCCACGCGCCCGCCGCCGAGAAAAAATGAACCGCTCGACTGCTTGCGGCGCGAGCACCACCAGCCGATTCCAAGATTCACCACAAAATAAGCAGCCAGCAAAATGTAATCAACGACGTCGAGGGTGCGCGGAATAATCGCCGCAAGGGGTAGGGGCATGCGTATAAAACCAAACGAAAATCGCTCGTTGGCAAGAGTCCGAAAATTAAACTGACGAGGCCCGACCCACCACCGCGGCCGCCCGCTGCCCGCGTCTAATCAAATTCAACGCAAAGGACTTACCTCGCGCCCGTTCACGCTCAATAGAGCCGCCGGTTCGCCCCCCGCGAGCACTCGACGATCGCCCTTCAAGATATTGGCCTCAATCCGCAAAGGACCTGATGCGCCTGCGACCTCGGCCACGATAACATCGCCAGAAATATTCGCCTGTGCAGGTGCCGTTGAAAATGCCTTCCGCCATACAGCAAAATCCGACGCATTAAGCCCTTCAGCCGCCCGCAACCAGACCGCGAGCGTCGCCCGCCCCTGCGGCTCCGTCGCACTATGCGTCAGCGTCAACCGCCGGACCACCCCGTCCACCGCATCCTCGATGTATTCTAGCGCAGCTGACTCACCCGTCGTGGTCGTCGCCAAAAGCCAACGTAAGCCGATCACCGCGTCGCCGAGCCGCACATAAACCGGCACACCGGTCGATAAACGCAGCGGCCGAGCCGCCGAGCCAGGTTCTACGCGCACATCACCCGACCACACCTCCGCTACTGCCGGTACCGTGAAATGGGTCACGAAATTTACGAGATCACCCGGTTTGTTTCGGCTGTCTGTCTTCAAGGGATCATCAGACAGTACCTGCAACACCTCTGGCCCGCGCTGTGCTGTCGCGATGAAAGGCATCAAATGCAGCGCCTTACCGCCAACTTGTTTTTTATAGCCGTAAGGGTCGCGCCGGCCTTCCATGAACATGGTCAACTGAGGCACCGCCGGCGAATCACCGAGATTAGCCACAAGCGTACGTTCATCGCGACTTCGGGCCATACCCGACGATGCGAGGCTCACTTGCCGTCCAATCCAATTCACCGCGCGCTGCTCGGGTTGGTCACCCCAGCTCTGCACGACCGTGCGCGGCACCTGAGCACGGATCGCTTCCGTCCATTCCGTCGAAGGCCTCCACATCACGGCATCACGAAACGTGGACAGATTATAACGGACGCCTGTCACCCAACCGGCGCCTTCCAGATCAGGACGTTGGCGCAACCAACCCGCCGTCCACGTGTGTGCCTCCGTATAACCATGACCATAAATATAATCGTAAGTCCTAGCATTCGTCCCGCCCATGCGATCGCCCGGGGCCCACCAATTTGCCGCGAGATCGGTCCACACATGCTGGATCGCCTTTTCTGCCTTAGCTCGAGTGTCGGCCCGCCCCGCAAATCGCGCCAGCAGTGCTAAGGAATCTAGGTCGATTCCATAGTACACCACCGCGCCGTACTCGCCGATGCCGTGTCGTGTCGTAAACTCCAACCACGCATCGAACCGCCTGTAGCCATCCTCTGCCACGTCTACTCGCCCCAAAGTCTCGCCGATCGCGATCAAACCCCACGCCTTCATCACAAAAATATTTGTGTAGTCGATTTTTACAACGTGGCTGCGCAACCCATCGATTGCATCCGTCATCATTTCATCCAGTTGCGCGCGCGCCTTCACTGACAACTGAGTCGATTGCACGCGGCGCAGGCAGCCCATGAGCTGCGACGCAAATTCCACGGCGTTGAGATCGACGACACCGTTCTGGCTGCTGTTCCACTTGAAATTACCGCGTGTCTTACTCGCCGGATCGAGATCTTGCATAGCGCGCGCCCGAGACAACGCAACCTCTACGCGCTCCGGATGCCAACTAAGTCCCGTCGCTTCGACCGCAAAACGAAACAATCCACGGATGCCCATCGTGCGACTGGGATCGCCGACTTCTATCCACATATCCTCCAAATCTTTTGCCCCTACAGCTCGATCCGCCGTCCACGACTGCGGCGCCGCCGCTCCAATCGTCGACGCACAAACCAGAATCAACGCCAGCCGCCACAGGGTAAGTTTCATTCCGCCGAAACTAATCTGAATCTCGGCGTCCAATCAAGAATTGGCCCACACGTCTCAAACGCTCCGCCGAAAAAACATCACAGTCGGCTGTCCACGCCCCTTGCCCAAACGCTTGTGTAAGGCCCAACCGGTCGGGGCTAGCTCGATTTCACCCGGCGCCTCAAACACAACCAACGCCTCCGGCTTCGCCGCCAACGCCTCAGCCAGCCGCGCAAATAATTTTGGCGCAACCTCCGGTATGATTTCGTAAGGAGGATCAATAAAAACCAGATCCGGTGTTACCTCGCTGCCGACTGGCACCGACAGCGCATCCGCCTCAAGTAACGTAAGATTATCGGAAGGATCTCGCCCGAGACACTTGCACACTGCGGCGATATTTTGCCGCACACACGCGGCGGCCTTGCCGTTTTTCTCCACAAAAATCCCGCCCGCCGCTCCCCGACTTAAAGCCTCGAGCCCGTAAGAGCCGCTTCCCCCAAATAAATCTAAAAATAGCGCCCCCGGCACGCGTGCGCCAAGACTTGAAAACACAGCCTGTCGCATCCCGTCAGTCGCCGGACGCACCGCATCGCCCCTCGGCACGACAAGGGGAATCCCGCGGGCGACACCACCGGAAATACGCATCCGCGCAGCCAAAACACCTAACTGTTCATGGCAAACGCGAAACACCCCAACGCGGTTCAAGCAATCCATCCGCCCTTTTTTAAATACCCCAATTTACGAGCTAATAATTTATTACAAATATGTAGCAATAAAATATGATGCAAATTTTATGCTATAAACTAGTTTAAATAGTTTCACCCAATTTAGAAAGCATTCGGAACCAATGACTCCATATCGGTTCATCAGAGCATAAAAAATCCACACATAACGTTTGCTGTCCCATGAATTTCGTCCATCTAGTTAGGAGCCTAACCATCCAGCATGTCAGCGATTCCGACTTATCGCTGATCTCGTTGGCGGGCATTGCGTAAACCATTAAGACTATGAAGGTACACTGCATCCTCCTTGCCTACCTCGGCTTTGCCGCGGGCGGGTTCGAGCCCATCCGGGCCGAGGAGCGCAACGCGTGGCCTTTGATGGTCCAGCAAGTCGACTCATCAGGAAACCACACCTCGACCAACACACTCGGTCCACTTTTTTTCCAAAAAAGCGAACCCGAGGGTGGGCAAATTTCTGGATTTCGCCCTTTTTACCTCGAGCGAACTCAGTCCGCTGGCCGTGTCACGAGCGCCTCGGCACTATATCCACTTTTTTTTTATCGCAGCGATGATGAGGCTTATACGTGGTCAATTTTCAATGTCGTAAACCGCTCCGGCCTCCAACCGGGAGCATCAACTAAATTACAAACCACCCACGCCGAAAAATTTGCTGTTTGGCCGTTTTATTTTTCCCGGCAGACCGGCGAGGCGGCGACGTCTTATCGCGGGCTGATGCCCATCGCCGGCTCGATTAAGAATTTTTTTGGTTACGATCGTGTCGGGTGGACTCTGTTTCCGCTCTACACAGAAGTCGATAAGCACGATGCGCACACGGTCTTGGCCCCCTGGCCATTCTTGCGTATCACGAGCGGCGCGGAGCGAGGCTTCGCCATTTGGCCGCTCTTCGGCTGGCGCGACCGCCCCGGCGAGTTCCAAAGTCGCTATGCCCTCTGGCCGCTTATCTGGAGCCGCACGCAATCCCCCGCCGCCGATGCCCCCGCTGGCACCGCACCCAAACGACAATTTGGTGCTCTACCCTTTTACGCACGCGAGCAAGGCCCCGGTATAATCAACGAAAATTTCCTCTGGCCCTTCTTTGGTTACACCAACCGGACTGTTCCGTATCGCTACCAAGAGACACGCTACCTCTGGCCATTTCTTGTGCAAGGCTACGGCACGGATCGTCGCGTCAATCGCTGGGGACCCTTATACACTCATTCCAGCATCAATGGCACCGACAAAACTTGGATCGCATGGCCATTTTGGCGCCAATTAAAATGGCAAGCTGACGGCCTCGCGCAGACGCAGACTCAACTCCTGTTTTTTGTCTACTCTTCCCTTGAGCAACGCAGCCTGGGCAACTCAGCCGCAGCACCCGCCGAAAAAGTCCACGTCTGGCCGCTCCTGAGCGCTTGGGACAACGGCGCAGGCCGCCGCCAGTATCAATTTCCAAGTCCACTAGAAGCCCTCTTTCCCAATAACGAAACGATACGCCAAAGCTGGACTCCGCTTTTTGCGCTTTATCGCTACGACCAACGCGCACCAGGCGAGATCCGCGCCTCCCTTTTTTGGGACGCCATCACTTGGACCCGTGAAGACTCCCATAACCGTAGTGCATTTCACCTTGGCCCACTCTTGAGCGTGCAAACCGACTCCCAACAACAACGCATCGTGATCGGCCACGGCCTCATAGGCGTCTCGCGCACGAGCGGGCGTCACTCTTGGAGAATCTTTTGGTTAGATTTCAATCCTTCCTTGAACGAGCACAACCCGGCAGCGGCCCGCTGATATGAAACAACTCACCCATTTTCTCGAAGGCTTCGGCAGCGCCGTGCAACTACTCTTCCAGTCCGCCCGCTTCGCGGGCACCCTTCCCCGCCAACGCGCTCGCTTCATCGATCAGTGCTACCTTATCGGCTACACGACGCTACCAATTGTGGCCATTTTGTGCTTTTTCATAGGCAGCGTACTCGCGCTGCAGTCCGGCTACTCCATGGAAAATTTTGGCGCAAAACAGTTTATCGGCTCGCTCGTCGGCCTCTCCTTCGCTCGTGAACTCGGTCCGGTTATTGTCGCCATACTCGTCGCCGGTCGCGTCGGTTCCGCAATCACCGCGGAGCTCGCGTCGATGAAAGTTTACCAAGAGGTCGACGCCCTCGTAACAATGAACATCCCCCCAGCGCGCATTCTCGTGCTCCCGCGTCTCGCTGCTGTGCTCGTGATGATGCCCGTGCTCGCGATTATTGGAAATCTCATCGGCTGGTTCGGCGGCGCTGTAATTTGTAAATACGTTGAATCCATCGCCATCGAGCCTGAAGCCTATTTCTCCGCGCTGCGTCGTTACATGAAATTCAAAGACGTGGGGACTGGCCTCATGAAAGCCGAGATATTCGGATTCGTCGTCGTGCTCATTTGCTGCAGTATAGGACTAAACACTCGCGGCGGCCCACGCGAAATCGGCGCCTCGGTCACGAAAGCGGTCGTCGTATCACTCATCTCCATTCTCGTGCTCGATTACTTCGTCACGAAAGCCCTCATGTGACGCCCACCATGACTCATCCGATCCATCGCAATCCTATCACCGCCGTCGAGAGCCCGGCTGTAGGAGTCACCATAGACGGCCTCACGAAAAATTTCGGCACGTTCCGAGCGTTGAGAAATGTCTCCTTTTCTGTGGAGCCCGGTGAAATTTTTGTGCTCATGGGCCCTAGTGGCTCTGGCAAGAGCGTACTGCTAAAACACATCGTTGGTCTCGAAGCAGCCACGGCCGGCCGCGTGCTCATTAACGGTCAAGACGCCACCGCCGAACACACCCTCGAGCGCATTCGTATCGCCCTAGTCTTTCAGGCCGGCGCGCTCTTCAACTCGCTTAGTGTCTACGACAACCTCGCTCTGTATCCGCGCGAACACCGCTTCGGCGACGAATCGACCATCCGCGACAAAGTCATGCGAGCACTCCAGATTCTATCCTTAGAAAACTCCGCTCAAAAATTCCCTTCTGAACTCTCGGGCGGCATGCGTAAACGCGTCGCCATCGCGCGCGCGCTCGTAATGGAGCCGCAACTCATGCTCTACGATGAGCCCACGAGCGAGCTCGACCCCGTCATGAGCGCCACGATCAGCGAAATCATCGCCACTCTAAAAGACGAATATCATGTCACCACGATCGTCGTCTCACACGACCGTGAACTAGCCCTAGGCATCGCCGACCGCGTCGGCATTCTCATGGGCGGAGAACTGGTTTTCCTCGGCCCACCCGCTAATTTGCGCCAGCCAGCCGATCCCCGTATCGCCGATTTTTTTCATCCGCGCATCGACCTGAAAAACCCCCGTTTCAAAAATCTCGAAACCTGATTTGCCCTTTTCTGTTTTAACGCAACGGACCCACCACCATGAACACCGCTCAACAAACCGCCCGCGTCGGTCTCTTCTTTCTGCTTGGCCTCGCCCTCACCTGGGTAACTTGGGAGACGCTCAGCGACGGCAAATTATTTAAGCAAACCGGCTACAGCCTGATTGCCGGATTTGATAATCTCAAAGAACTCAAACAGGGCGACGAAGTCCGCATGGCCGGCGTCAAGATCGGCTCGGTCGAACGCACTCGCCTCGCCGGTCGCCGAGCCGAGGCCGTCCTGCGCATCGACCCAGGCGTCAAAATCGCCTCAGACGCCACAGCCACTATCGTCATGGCAGGCCTGATCGGCACCAACTACATCGGTCTCGACTTGGGCAGCCCCGGCTCGCCCGTCCTCTCCGACGGCGCCGAACTCCGTACCAAAATCACCCCCGACATCAACGCCATCATGACCGAACTCGGTAGCCTTGGCCAAAAACTCGAAGGCGCGCTTGGCTCCATCACCAATACGGTGAGCGGCGACGGAAAAAATCCCGGTCTGTTTCAAAAGCTCGACCGTCTCGTGACCGACAACTCCGCGAAAATCGACACCACGATGACCAACCTCGCCTCAGCCACTGATAAAATCAACAAAAGCGAAGGAACCCTCGGTAAACTCCTCAATGATTCCAAACTTCACGATGAACTCGTAGCAACGGTGAGCGAAATAAGAGGCGCCGCCACCGATGCAAAATCCTTCGTCGCAGACGCTCAAATCCTCGTAAACCAAGTCAAATCAGGCAAAGGCACCCTCGGCGCGCTCATCTTTGACGAGACCGCGGGTAACGACCTTAAAGTCGTCACGCGCAATCTTCGCGATATCTCCGAAAAAATCGCTAAAGGAGAAGGCACCCTGGGCAAACTCCTCAACGACGACAGCCTTTATCTTAGTGCCCAGAGCACGCTCAAAAAAGCTGACCGCGCCATCGACGGTCTAGGCGATAGCGGCCCCATCACCGCCGTAGGCGCCGCCGCCAACGTCTTATTCTGATCCAGCCAGAGGTAAACAGGTGTAAAAAAAGGCGCGGTGGAAATTACCACGGCGCCTGTTTCATGCTGCAACCCAGACCGCGATTCGCTCGCTAAGTCAGCGTTAAAAACCTCAGACCTTCGGTCCGCCCTGTGCAAGATTACGTGCACGGAGTCGCAGACCGTTGAGGCGGATAAAACCGGTGGCATCGCTTTGGTTGTACCAGCTCTTCACACCTTCCATCGAAGCGATCTTATCGTCGTAGAGTGAGTATTTGGACTTACGACCACAGGTAATGATATTACCCTTATAAAGCTTCAGTCGGACGGTGCCCGTAACATAGCGCTGGCTTTCATCGACCATCGCCTGGAGCATTTCGCGCTCCGGGGCGAACCAGAACCCGTTGTAAACAAGTTCGGCGTATTTCGGAATAAAGCCGTCGCGCAAGTGCAGCACTTCGCGGTCGAGCGTAAGCGATTCGACCTGACGATGAGCCTGCATGAGGATGGTGCCACCGGGCGTCTCGTACACGCCTCGCGATTTCATTCCGACAAAACGATTTTCGACAAGGTCGACGCGGCCGATGCCATGTTTGCCGCCGAGTTTATTAAGTGTCTTCAACACGCCGCCAGGCGTGAGTTTCTTGCCATTCACGGCGACGCAATCGCCCTTCACAAAATCGAGCTCAACGTATTCCGGTTTATTCGGCGCATCCTCCGGCGAGACGGAAAGTTTGAACATGCCTTTGTTAGCGTTGGTCGTGGGGTCAAACCAAGGGTCTTCCAAGATACCGGCTTCGTAAGAAATATGAAGCAGGTTGCGATCCATCGAATACGGCTTCTTGAGCGAAGCCTCAACGGGGATTTTGTGTTGAGCACAGTACGCGATCATCTCGGCGCGACCGGGGAAGAGCTCGCGGTAAGCCTCGATCTTCCAAGGGGCGATGATTTGGAGCTGCGGCGCGAGCGCCATGTAGGTGAGTTCGAAACGGCATTGATCATTGCCCTTACCGGTAGCGCCGTGGGCGACGGTGTCGGCTTTTTCTTTCTTCGCGATGTCGACTTGGGCCTTGGCGATGAGCGGGCGCGCGATGGAGGTACCGAGGTAATATTGACCCTCGTAGATCGCATTGGCGCGAATCATTGGGTAAATGAAATCGCTCGCGAATTCCTCTACGAGATCGAGCGTGTAGTGTTTCGAAGCGCCGGTCTTCAGCGCTTTTTTATCGAGGCCTTTGAGCTCCTCTTCTTGGCCAACATCAGCGGCAAAGGTGACGATCTCTGCGTCGTACGTTTCTTTGAGCCATTTGACGATGACGGACGTGTCGAGGCCGCCGGAGTATGCGAGAACGATTTTCATGGATAGAATTTTTTAGGACTTTAGGTGGATTTACTTGCGCACAGCCTTGGCCAACACCGCCATAATGGCTTTCTGCGTGTGGAGGCGATTTTCAGCCTGATCAAAAATGATCGAGCGCGGATTATCTAGGACCGCTTGTTCAACTTCCTCGCCCGGATGCGCCGGCAAACAATGCATGAAGAGCGCATCGGGTTTGGCGGCGGCAAAAAGTTTGGCGGTGACGGCGTAGGGCGACATCTGGCGAATGCGTTCGGCCTTTTCGTCTTCCTTGCCCATGCTCACCCAGACATCGGTGTAAACGACATCGGCGTCCTTCACCGCTTGATACGGATCCGTTGTGAATAGATAAGAATCGGCCGAGAAGCCTTCGCGCTGCAGCTGCCCTTTCAATTCTGCGCCAGGCGCGAATTCTGCCGGGCCGGAGAGCGAGATTTTCATGCCAAAGAGGTTGGCACCGAGAATCCACGAATTGGCCATGTTGCAGGCCGTATCGCCAAGAAACGCGATCTTACGACCGCGCAGCGAGCCGACGAGATCGTCATTTTTCGCCCAGCGCTCGGTCATCGTAAACGCATCCGTGTAGATCTGGCACGGATGCAGGAAATCGGTGAGCGCGTTGATCACCGGAATATTGCCCGCCGCCGCGAGACGCTCGACTTCGCTGTGATCGAAGGTACGGACGATCAAGCCGTGCACGAAACGTGAAAGGACTTTTGCGGTATCTTCTACGGATTCACCGCGGCCGAGCTGGATGTCATTTTTGTTAAGGAAGAGCGGATTGCCGCCGAGCTCGTGGATGCCGACCTCGAAGGACACACGGGTGCGGGTCGAGGATTTGGAAAATATCATCGCCCACGTCTGACCAGCGAGTGAGGGCGTAGGATTGCGACCGCGGTTGGCTTTGAATTCTCGAGCCAGCGCAAAAACTTCACCCAGTTCATGGGACTTGAAGTCGGTCTCTTTCAGGAAGTGTTTCATCGCTTAAAAAGAAAAATCTAGGACAACGCCCCCGTGGCGGACGAGAGCAAAAACAACTCGGGTACGAGGACCTAAAAGCGGGAAAAAAATTCGCTTTTTCTTGATCGCCCGAGAACCCGTGCAAAAAGAACTCACCCGTGGACGATTTCCGTACCGATGCCCTTATCGGTGAAAATTTCCAGCAGCAAGGAGTGCGGCAGACGACCGTCGATGAAGTGAACCCGTTGGACGCCTTCTTCGAGGGCCCGCACGGCACTACCGACTTTGGGGCGCATGCCTTTATCGATGACCCCCTTCGCTTTTAGTCCTTCGACTTGGCTAATCTTAAGTGTCGAAATCAGCGTTGAAGCATCAGGCGGCGCGGACAACAGACCGGGGACATCGCTCATATAAACCAAACGCCGCGCCCGCAACGCACTCGCGACGCGACCTGCAACGAGATCGGCGTTCACATTGTAAGGCTTACCATCGTAGCCCTCGGCGACCGGCGAAATCACCGGAATGAAACCTTCGGCAATTTCTTTTTTAATGAGCTTCACCTTTACCTCAGTAACTTCACCGACGTAGCCGAGATCGACGGTATTACCGTCGTCGTCTTGCGTGAGTTTTTGGCAGACGAGCACACTATCGCCAGCAAGACCCTTGGGTTTACCGTTGGCCGTGATGATCGCGTTGCAGACGTCCTTATTCACGATCTCGTCCAGCGTGCGCTTAACGATGGCGACTGTGGCTTCGTCGGTCACGCGGAGGCCATTAATGAAGTTAGCTTTGAGGCCGGAAGATTCCATGGCCTTGGTGATGGCCTTGCCGCCGCCATGGACGACCACGACGTTGATACCGACGGCCGCGAGAAACGCGATGTCGAAGGCCACGCGCGTGCGGGCGACCGGATCGGGATCATCCATAAAGCTCCCACCATACTTCACCACAAACGTGGATCCGCGAAAATCTTGGATGTAAGGCAGCGCCTCGAGAAGCACCTTCGCCTTGGCGGTGAGTTCAGCAACATTCACATTCATAGCAGATCAAAGACCGCGGCCAAGGGCCGCAGGGAGCGAGAGGAAACTGGGAACAGCGTGCACGTTTTAAATTCGAAGAGAAAATAACTAGCGCACTCCGGCGGCGCTTTTCCATCACATTCGCAAGGGTCGGAAATAAATTATCTGGCCACCGCCGCTAAAAATTCGGCTTCACTCCGCGCCCAGACCGGCCCACTTCTCCCCAGTGGCCAGTACAGCTCTTACTTTCCCTAACCGTGCAGCTCATCGCGCTTGGCTCATCAGCCAAGCCCAACTCCCGCTCGGTTTTCGTGTGGGCACCTCGCGTTTCGAGTTCATGCCGCGCGAGGCACCAAAACCCGCTAAGATGACGCTCACGTTGATCGCTCTCGATCAACCCACGCCAGATTTCGCCGCGATGTTCACTCGTAATGCACTCCCCGGAGCGCCTATCATCGTCGGTCGCCAACGCCTCAACGAGGCCACGCTTGGTGCAGTGATTGTAAACAACAAGGTCTCCAATGTCTGCGCGCCAGGAGGCGTCGAAGCATCAGAAAAAATCTGCGCGCGACTAGCGAACTTACTTAAGCTCAAGCCCGGGCAAATTCTACCGAGTTCGACCGGTGTGATCGGCTGGGGCCTGCCTGTTGAAGCCATCATGGAAGCGTTGCCGCAAACCTCTGCAACCCTGACCAGCGAATCTATTTTGCCGGCGGCCGAGGGCATCGTCACCACCGACCTTTATCCAAAAATCCGTCGAGCCAACGTCGGCTCGGGCAGCATCGTCGGCATCGCCAAAGGCGCGGGTATGATCGAACCTAATATGGCCACGATGTTGGTTTACGTGCTGACTGATTTAAAAATCCCACGCGCAGCATTGCGCGCGGCCCTCCATCGTGCCGTTGAGACCAGTTTCAACACGATTAGTGTCGATAGCGACACAAGCACTTCAGACACCGTAGCGCTCATTTCCTCGGGCCGCGTCCCTTGCCCCGATCTCGCCGCCTTCGAAGCGGCGCTCACTCAGGTGTGCCGCGATCTCGCAGAAGACGTCGTGCGCAACGGCGAGGGCGTGCGCCACGTTATCCGTGTCGCAGTGAGCACAGCGGCGACGACTGAGTTGGCGCGCGCGATCGGCAAAGCCATTGTCAACGCCCCGCTGTTTAAATGCGCCGTGGCAGGCAATGATCCCAACGTCGGCCGACTCGTACAGGCCATTGGAAAATACATTGGCGCCTACGCGCCCGAGACGGATCTGGCGCGTTTGCGGCTCCGGCTGGGCGGAATCGAAATTTTTTCAGGCGGAGTTTTCCAACTCAATCCCGAAAAAGAAACGGCTCTCGTCGCCCACCTCCGTGGCGCGGAACTTTACGCAAGTGCGCCCCCAAAAGACGGCGTCTTCTCGGCGGCGATCGATTATCCGCCGCACGAGCGCTGCGTCGAAATCGAAGTTGAAATTGGCAACGGCAAGGCCAGCGCGATCGTGATCGGCGGCGATCTCACCCACGAATACGTGAGCGAAAATGCCGATTATCGGAGCTGATTAAAACTAACGAAACGCCGCGTCAAATTCACCAAGCGCAACGGTCCATCTCGGGGCGCTTTTTTGAACAGGAGCAGTGATTAAATCAGTCCGGCTGTTTCCGGGAAACCGCTCCAAAGATTCATGATTTGCACAGCCTGGCCGCTTGCTCCCTTCATAAGATTATCCTCGGCGGAAGTCAGAACAAAGTTGCCGGTGCGCGCATCGTGCACTGCGGAAATGTCGATACGATTGGTGCCAACGACGTGCGCCGTATCCGGTGTTTCGCCCGCTGCGAGCACCTGCACAAACGGAGCGGCGGCGTAGACTTCGCGCCAAGTACCGTAAAGCGCGTCAATCGTGGCACCAGCAGCGGCCGGTACGGTGATTGTAGTCGCGATACCACGCCGCATGGGTGCGAGATGAGGATTGAATTGGATAATGGTGGCGGTGCCGGTACGCAGCGCGAGTTGCTCCTCGATTTCGGCGAGATGCCGATGCTTTACCAAGCCGTAAGCCTTGGCGCTCTCGGCGCGTTCGCAGTAAAGATAGGCTTCTTCGGCTTTCTTGCCCGCACCACTCACGCCGCTGAAAGAATTAACCACGATATGCTGGCGAGAAACGAGGCCTGCTCGCAGCAGAGGAACCAGTGGCACCAAAACACTGGTCGGATAACAACCGGGCGCAGCGATGAGTTTCGCTTCGCTCTTCCATGTCGGCGGGGTCAGTTCGGGTAGAACAAAACGCGCCGCGGCCAATAATTCTGGCGCATGATGCTCACCGTAATATTTTTGATAGGTCGCCAAATCGGCGATGCGGAAGTCGGCGCTGAGATCGATCACGCGTTTGCCCGCGGGAACCAGTGCTTTAGCGTACGTAGCCGCGGCTCCGTGGGGCAGCGCGAGGAAAAAAAGGTCGATGTTACTGGCCGCGAGAGCCGCGGGGTCAGAATCGACAAAACGCAGACCGGCATCGCGGCCGCGAAGCGCCGGCATAATCGCAGCCAAGGCCTTGCCTGCATGGGTCCGCGAGGTCACCGCCGCGAGTTCCACGTGCGGATGACTAAGTAAGAGTTTAACCAAGACCTCGCCCGAATAACCGGACGCGCCGACAACACCGACTTTCATAGTAGGCGCAGCATTCAAAGCGGCGGGGAAATAATCGAGACGGAATTTTCGGCTCGTTCGATTTTGCCAAAAAAAGCCCGCGCCTTTTTAAAGGCACGGGCCGAAGCTGTAATCACGCGCACGCGCGTGATTGTGTTAGAATGCGTAGGAGTAGCTGATCGTAACGACGCCACGGCCGACAGCCGAGGTGTTGGTGGACTTCGGAGCGCTGCCGGTTTTCAAATAAGCGCTGTCGCCCTTGGTGTAAGCGAAACCAACCGTAAGCTTGGATTCCTTGGTGAGCTGGAAAGGCGTAGCGACGCCGAGCAGCCAGTAATTACCCCAAGCCTTCGTCTGCGGGACCGAGCCTTTGACGAAGTCGTTGGCGAGGTAGGAACCGTAGGAAGCG
>Ga0114958_10001812_pt1 | contig 16463 bp, 18 predicted proteins | sample C_130208_EF_Meta_FD_89577 | JGI IMG/M metagenome (GOLD analysis project Ga0114958, IMG submission 89577) | Freshwater microbial communities from Lake Croche, Canada to study carbon cycling - C_130208_EF_MetaG | ecosystem: Environmental > Aquatic > Freshwater > Lake | place: Lake Croche, Canada...
CAGTTGAATATCGGAGCATTGCTTCAGTTTAACAGACACCTTCATTGATTCCTTTTGCATAGCTTCTCTAGAGTCCCATATCCACTCACCTGCTCCATACATTGAATCTAGATTAGGACTCATGGGGCCTCGTCGAGTACCATAGGCTGCAGTAGATGACCTAGTAGGATTAGGTACATACCACCATCCACAGCCAGTACGGGCAGCAGGATCTCTCATTTCTAAAGTTGGGAATGCTAGATCTCTACAATTTTTATCATTAGTATAGGCATTTGAGTCCTTTGCAAACATGGATGTAAACTGCGCCGGGTCGAAGTTATTGGTAAAACTCGGTATTAATGTATCCACTGTGCCCAATGCGGGCGTTAAATTAGCAGGTACTTGTGTTGGATAAGCTCGATTAAGTTCTCTAGTGTATCTTTTTTGGGTAGTTTCGTAGCGTGTTGAATCCATCTACATTATAACCCCCATTTTTTGCGCATATCATTTCTAATCTTTTGGGCCTGTGCCGAATTTACGGTTCCAGAAAAAACCATGATTTCTGCTACTTGTCCATTCCATTCTTGGCCACCGTTACCATGAGAACCTATGTTTATGCCATTTATTTCTCCAAGAGGTGTCCATGTTACCTTTTGTTGCATCGTACCTTCAGCAGATGTAATAGAAGAAGTACCATTAGTAATTAAATCCGTTTGTGTCCACCGATTATTTAAGTAAACCTGGGGATTATTACTTTCCTTGCCTTGCCAGTCTCCATCACCTATCATAGTGTAAAATACATCTGTTGCAGGGCCTAACCCATAATATAGATATCCGTCTACGCCCTTGCTACCCATACCATTGAGTAATCTACTCCAACCCTGCCCCTTGGCACGTTGAACTGTAAAGATAGAGTACTTTTTAGTACTTGTGCCTAATTTGAAATTCATCTGAGTACCCCCATTCAAATCTAAGACGGATAAATTGTTCTGGGCATTATTAATTACTATAGGAGAGCGCCCCCAACTTCCTTTTACAGCATGATTACCTTCACCGGACTTATCTTTCCATACTAAAATTTCAGACTTATTTTGTACACTACTGCCATTAGCATTGATATCGCTCGCATCGAACCATGCGACTAACTTAGCAGGTTCACAGTTTATCGATATCTGGCTGTTGTAACCGGCCTCAGAAGGATATTTTAATGTCTGAGTAGGGCCACCATCACAGTTATAATTAATATCTAATTCCTTACCACAACCAGGATGAGTATCACCGCCTGTCTGTGTATAGTTGAAAGTATAATCTATTGATGGCTTACCGTGAGCGAGGCCCTTGAAAAAGCGTGTACGATTTCCAAAATTTGATTTAGGACAGTTCTTACCATAGGTTGCATCTAAGATATTAATTCCTTGAACCTTAGGATCAGCTGTTGTTACGCAGGTAATATCTATATCTTCTGCATCCGGATTCTCGATATGTACAGATTTTACAGGCCCATTGCCACATTTGTAGGTAAAATCTATATTCTTACCACAACCACCGGCCGGATCGCCGCCGGTAGCATTAGGATCCCATCTATATACGAATGAATCCTTTGCATTTGCTAGATCTTGAAGTGCCTTAGTACGATTACCTGGTAACTGACCACAATTCTTTCCATATGTTGCAGAAATAATATTTATGCCAGGTAACGTTGGTGCTTCACAGGTTTTAGGATCAAATTCTGGCTCTTTAACTGTTGCATTATAGCAGTTAGCCATGGCATTGGACCACTGAGTAAAATCCTTAGTATCCTGAGCTGCATCATAGATGGCCTTATAATATGCCTGAATAGCAGTAATTGGCCCCATATCATTTGCAACTGCTACATTTTCTTCATTGGGGGTACCATCGGGATTGAGCGGGGCCAGTCTACCAGCCGCACTACAGAAGCTATAGTTAGTACTGTCAGAACCAGGGTTACCACTTGTCCTCCATAAATAGTCTAAGCAGGCGGGGAGATGAGGGCCGGTATCCTTATTAGGACCTTCGCATAGATTCTTAGGGCTTGTGCCTAACATCTTCATAGATGCATCCTTAAACTCGGTAATACTAACAGGTCTACCTGCTCCATCGGTGCCATAGTTTGCCTTGCTACCCAGATCACTCAGAAAGGATACCGTAGCATCGAGATCGGGCTGACCAGATCCGTTCTTCTGAATAATGGCATCTGCACTCGCCTGATCATTCGGATATAGAGTACCCTGTTCTGTGCCACCAGCACCAGTAAATAAGTCTTGGATACAGAATACACTAGGATTAAATAAGCCATCTGCCTTGTAGCAGGAATGAGAACCCATCATGCCTGCGCCAGCCGGCGTAAAAATCAGCGGGCCAGTGGGGCATGCCTGGAGATCCATTTGATAATACGGGTCATCTAGAGTTGCAGGACATTGTAGTGTAATTGTCACAGAATTCTGTAGTAATGAGCGCTTCAGAACAGATCCATCAGGGATAAAATGAGGGCGCCCATCATCCATTCTTACCACTAAGGTAGAATTAGTAGATCTTGCATTAGTTCCTAAATCACTAGGAACTTTAATATCCTGGGAACCACCAAGAGCCAGGATCTTCGCGAGGACATCTGTAGATCCGTATTTAGCAGATAGAGGAATACCATTCATTGATTCTCTGCGCCCATACCACATTACCGTATTAGGAACTAAGGTGGCAAAGGCAGAATATCCAGTTTCCTTACTAAATGCCGAAGCTACCTTCATCGATCGTTTATCACCTATCACGCCTATTGCATTATTAGGACTAATAGACTGTTCGCCAATATCAATACCTAACCTACGTTTCCCATCAGCACTAGATAACCATGCACACCATACCTTAGGAAAACCATTAATTTGAATAGAGATAGTATCACCTTCAGATATAGTAATAGAAAGCTGTTTAGGATCTAAGATGGGTTTAGTCGAAGATTCAAGCTGGGCCATATTAGTTCCATAACGGACTACCATTGGCCCATAGACACCAGGATGACTTACATTTAGAATCGCATTAAATGATCTAGGTTTTGCGCCAACATAGAGGAGAGGGCCAGCAGATCCATAGCACTGTGCACACTTGTTATCATTTGATACAGCAGTAGTTTCAGAACATTCTACTTGATTTAATCTAACACTACAGGAATCCTTTTCTAATACAAAGTATGCCGGGTTGCAAGATCCAACGGTGGGCTTGTATTGTGCGGGGACACCATTGGCAATAGCGACTTGGTTCGCCCTGATTTGATCTTCGCTAGAAATATACATACCACCCTTCCAAGGCTTACCTGTACTGCTTACACCCTGTTTTAGACAAATTCCGCATTCAGACATACGGGGGTCACTAAAGTCGCAGCCAACAGGTAGACTCTCGCAGAAATTGATTTTATCTTGTACCATACCTGTATTTTCTACACCAGGGCCAGTTTTATCAGATCTATCATCTATACCGCCGAAACCAAGACTCTGAGAAACAAGAGTTGTTAAACTAGATGTTTTTGTTGTAGATGTTGGAATAGCCTGGAAAATAGATTGGTTCACTGAATCGGGGGATAAAGCGGTGGAAGGGCTAATTACACGGGCCAGATCATTACTTCTATGTTCTTGCTCGAACTGTAATAGCTGACGCTGGGCCTGTAGAGAATTAGAGTCCTGAGTCACAAACCCTTCCACCCTATGTTCTCTATAAATAATGAATAAACAGAGGATAAATACTATCAACCCCGCCAACACCATCCATGAATACATGTCCCTACATGTATTCAAGGAATTTTAGGAGGACTTACACATTATCGGGTCTTAGATTTGTGGTCGAATCTAATTCTCTTACTGTGATACGTAAGGTCATCTGGACCTGTCGACTAACATTTAATATTGATCCTTTCATTAGCAGTACGGGGAGATTTGGCGCAATCTCGGCATTGAAAAAACTTCGCGTACAGATACCACCCTGAGGATCTACGAATCGATTACGTATAACAATATAATTCGCGTAGCCACTTGAATTTACTCCATCTACAATCTTTGGTATAGGAGTCCCAGCATTATAAGCAGTCCCTATTACTACATGACCTGATTCCTGCTGCAGCCATTCGACAATATCTTTGTTACCGGTTGTGGATTCCAGGCCCGCAAATTGTAGCCTATCTAGGACGGAGAAGGACCAGATGGGGAACCAGGTGGCCGACTTGATAAAAATATATTCGCTACTGGAATCATAATAACAACTGACAACGCTTGTATTAGACCCAAAATATATATCTGTTACTGGCATAGCATCAGGTAAGGTAGATAATATCTGGTTCTCGGGATTCCGTATACTGAAAGACATCTTCTGCAAAGAGGCAAGTGGAGTAGGAGCATAAATGCGCTGGGCCTTCATGAATTTAGGAAAAAAGAGAGTATGACCTCTATTTACAGTTTTATCGCTACTTGTTGTGTCAGACTTCCATACAGCATCATATTGACAAACGGCAAGGGACTTATCAATCTGCTCATTCGTACCATAGTTATTGCCAGTCATTTCATCCATGATAACTGTAATATAGGGTAGAGCAAGAGGGCCGACAAAGGATAGTTCGGGATTAGGAGTAACAGTCGTCTTTAAACAATCTCGCTGCACAATAACATCTAGGCCCTCTACCGGAAGAATCATTTTAACAAATTCAATCTTGGTTATATTTCGGAAACGATTCGTGAGTGTCGCTTGGGCCCCAGTACCCTGCGGTCTGGCAGCAGAATCAAGTTGTACTGCAAAATTATATCGATTCTCCTTTGTATTATTGACCCAGTCGCGATCCTTAGAATTCATAAATAGATTATACTCGACTTCGCGGTATTTGATCACATCATCCTGCTTCATTAAGAAGTCCTTTTGTTGAACAGGGCGCTGAACCCTGGTGACTGGAACTGTTTCTAATTCTTGAATTTCTGATGGATTAGCTCTTCGGGCCTTGATCCGCTCGAATTTATCCAAGGGACTTTCTTCATCCTCGCTAGGCATAGTTATTCCCGTCGTATAATCTTGCATACCGTCGAAGGATGCCATTGTAAGAGGGCTCATACGAAAGAAATCTCCTGATGGTTTTACTACCTTTGGTCTATTGGCCAACGGCTCATCAGGGTCCGACGTAGAAGAACCTATGAATGTCGTATTCCGTTTTAGCCATTTTGCCATAGAAGCATAGGTCTCCCGTAGAATATCCTGTTCAGTCCCGCCAGTTTCTCTAACCTGTCTAACATAATGTCTCAACGTCTTGTTCAGACGGGAAGTCGCTTGCTCGGAAAGCCCTCCTGGGATTTTCTGAGCAAAGGTTTGTTTGAGGGACGACAATAAGTCCATTACTATATACGGCGATTATAACTCGAGTACTTTTACCGCCTCTTTAATAGCCTTTTCACTGGGATTCTCTGTAGCGTAGATTAGATCGCGGATCGAATTCATTAGATCATCGTCTACACGGTTCTGACATAGGTCTGCGAAGTCCTTGCCTTTGAGAAGCGAAATAATGATATACATACAATATGTGCCACATTCCGATTTCTTGCGCTGATGACGGATATCATTCCATACAATTTCGGTGCAGCCTTGATCGTGACATCGACGGAGGAAACGTTTTATTTCGGGACAGGCCTCATATCCATAGCTGTCGTAGTAATAGGCGACCTTGTTTTTTATGTCTACATAGGCACAGACCCAGTGACTTCCGGGTTTGTCATGTGGGTCCAGATTGAATACTACACCGATAGAGGTTTTTCCTTTTGCAGCGAGGGCCTTGATATCTAAATTACAGATCTCATCCACTACACAGGAATTCCACGAAAGTTTCTTATCAAAATCAATTGGCACGGGGCCAATAAATTCAAAGGTAGGGAATGCAGGTTCGTATTGTTCCATGACCTTCCCGATACTGATCGTGTCTAACCATTCCTGAGGCTTGTCTAACCATTCCTTGGGCTTTGGTGGGCGAAAATAAGGCAGGCCCTTCTCTGTATCGTTTCCACCTAACTTCTGTAGGGCACAGTATTCAGACGAACATTTGTATTCATTATTCATGTGGGTCCGTAGAGCAGCCCAGAGACTCTCCTTTTTGTGTATAGATGTAGAAATCTTGTGTTTGGGATACTGTTTATTCCACGAATCACGAAGACGGACTAACATATCTAGTGGAAGACATGTGGTCTTAGTAGCCTTCAGGGTTGCAGGATTGCATTGAAAGAGATTAAAGTCTGTCGGCATAGCACCCCTTGTTAGATGATGAGAAAATTCATACACCTTAGTAAGGATGAATGCATATGATCCTAATCATGTATATACTATTGGTGACAAGGTAGCCCTGAATGGTCTGGCATATCAGATGTATGTTGCACCTGGTGTTGCGGGCATGACACCTCCTAATCCAATGTACTGGAAGTCGATTCCTATGACTACGGATATTGATCTAGATTTTAGTTCTGCATGGTCGTGGACAATGCCACTATGGGGCCTATGTCTATTACTTGCATATCTAGGTGGTATCCTGGTTGAGGAACCTGTACTGACTGGCTACCAGAAAGGAGGCAAGGCCCCCTCGAATGCTTCTAGAAGGAAATAAGGCTCTCATTAGGGGTTTACCTCTAAACTAAATATTAACTACAGAGTAGAGACATGGATTCAATGGGTAATTCGTGGCAATATATTATTCCTGGAATAGTCTTACTTACCTGTGTAATTATCAGTATCTGTACCTTTGCCCTTCTCATTCCTCTTAATTCCATTCCTGCAATTACTGGCGTATCGATTATTATAACCTTGGCCTACGCGATATCCTTTATTGCCTGGATGATCGTGGTAGGGTATTATTCTTCTAAACCGGACCAACTCGTATGGCTTAACACACACCTAATGTTCTTAATCTTATTTCCTGCGACTATCGCTGCAACAGCGATGAATGTAACATCTATTCAGAATACCCGGAACCTGCTGGCCATGCAACTGTCCAGCTAAAGCCTTGCTCATCTAAACAAGATAATGAACCGAGCCTATCCTATTTTATGGGTTGGTCCAGCTCGTGTAGGCAAACTTACACAAGCTCGAGCAGCCTTGGGGGCCACTGGCACCCCTATTCTTCGAATCCTTGCTATAGGAGATTATATGGCGAGATACTGGGAGTTCCCCACACATATGGAGGTGGATATCATGGATTTATCCATGATGGACAAACAGATCCTGCCTGAAATCCTCACCCAACTTCTCTCTACTCGTGATGTACTAGGGTCCGGTCGTAAATTAATGATTCTGAGGCATATTCATGCTCTTTCTCCACCTGCAGCAGTACGTCTCAGAGCATGCATGGAGGAACTTGTATGGTCTCGTGGCGCACCGGCTATGATTTGGTGTACAACCCGTGTGGTGAATCATGTACTTCATGGTCTCCTTGATGGATTTGTCTATGTCCGTGTATCGAAACGACTTCCTTCACTCCAAGATTCTCTGTGCAAGCGTCTTGGTGCAACTACAGAAATACCGACCATAGCAACATATATTGCGGATATGATGCGACAGATGGTACTATCAATCAAAGATACACCGAGTCTGGATGCAATTAAATGGATCAGGGCCCGAGTCTATGAACTGTTAGGCCTCATGATCACCGGTTCAGAACTAACATCCTGTCTTGTATGGTCTACGGTACGACTCGCGGCATCAGGGGCTATTACAGATGACCAGGCGATGCGGGTAATTGATGTCTTGGCCCGAGTCCGTTGGGTGCCTTCTTATAGAACACCGCTGATGCTGGAAATGATTGTAGCGGGTGTGTATAACTCCTTACAGAAGGTCCCCGTGGCGCAGGCAAACTTGACATGCTAGGCTACAGCAGTAGCCGGTCTCAATGAGTAAGATCCCAGGTGAGTATTATTTCGAGTATCCTTCTGGCCACATTCCTCAAGATCCACCGTTTACGACGTGGAGCGGTCTCCTAGCTGTGCCACCGGATTCGCCTCATGCAGCCCGTCTGCAGAACAAGTGTGGTGGCACTGTCATGACTGAGGAACTGAAGAGGAAGAAGCGGAATGCTGATGGCACGCTCTTTAAGGAGAAGGTTCAGAATGCAAAGGGAGAGTACGTAGATGAGGAGGTCGAGCTGGTTATCGGTGGCCCTGGCTGGATCAAGGGGTTCTGGACTTCTCCAGAGAGCTGGCCTGAGATGGCAGCGGGCCGCGAGGATGCTACTCCCTTCTCTCCCAAGACTCACGATCGCACTCGCAAGTAATTCCTCTAACTAAGATATGGATGAGTATATCCGTCTCTTACGGTCTAACTGGGCTCTAACATCCAAGGTTCAGTGGGTCCCCATTGAACCGGCGAAGGCACAGATGATGGCAAAGACGGCAGAAAATTCTTTTGATGGAGGCCGGACCCAGGCGTGGGTCGCTAGCCTTGACCATCCTACATGGTTTTCAGTCCAGGGTCACCATACCATTCATGTGCTCTCGGATAGGTCTATGGCGGAACTCACTCCTGATCTTGAACTGGGTCTTCGTATCTTGTCCTGGCTATCAAAGAAACCGATCACCTGGTTTTGGTGGGACCAGTCCTGGTCTCGTACCCTTCCTTCTATGGTCGATCCTGGCCCAGAACATCTGAATGGTGGTTGGGCTATTCCAGGTGTGCCCGAAGTCCACGTCTACAGGAGAGAGGAAGCCCTCAAGGTCATGATCCATGAGTGCATTCATGCGCTCCTTCTGGATGTAAAACCGGTCCTAGTAGCCCCTGTTCTAGACCAGTTCGAAGCACATCTTGGTCGACGTCTGTGGCCACATCTGGGAGAATGCTATACAGAACTTCTTGCCGAACTCCTTTGGTCCGTAATACAGAGCAAGTCAGTGGAAGATGTTAGAACCCGGTGGACCTCGCAGAAGGCATGCTCTAGGAAACAGGCGGGACAGGTATGGGCTCGCATTCACGATGCAACTGAGTCAGAAAAAACAAATGTGTTTGCCTATTATATTCTGAAATGGGTATTGATGCAGCACGAGGAGGTCTTCTTCGGGCCGAATCATTGTGTTTCACTCTGGTTTACATGGTTTATGGAGGCTCTGCCTGAACTTGAGAGACTCAGACAGCGATATCGTGAGTCTGAGACTCAGACTCTGAGTCTGGCTATGACGTGTCCTACATAAGTCTTTACCAGAACCATCCACCCTGCTGGCCCATCGTATATCCATTTTTAGCATTTTCCTTGTGATTAATTTTTGCGATTTTATGCCCTACAATGTGTACACTGGCCCCAGGAAAGATATTCTCCATACGTAATCCAGACTTTCTCCGTAATGGGTAATACTTGCCACCAGTAATTCTTACCTTACCACTATTAACAGATTCAACTACAGCATTGAACGACGGGCTATTACGTCTAGTCGAATTAGAAGAACTAGATTGTTTGCGACCCTGGGTCTTGCGTGGTCCTCTACGTTGACTGTGTTGAGGCATGTTCTTACAGTACTAGAAGATTTTCATTAAAGCTGTAGGGTTGAGCTCCGCTCAACCTAAAAGGTGACCTGGCCTAAACGCAGGCCCTAACAATCAACGTATAACTATACATCATGGGAATTAGAGGTCTCTCTGGATATTTAAAATGGAAGGTACCGGGCGCCAGAAGCAGTCTTTCGTGGCCATCGTGGGCCGCATCTGCCTGGGCGATTGATGTCTCCTGCATTCTATACAGGGCTAGAGCAGCATCCTTAGAACCTATCACAGTTGTTGCATCACTTCTGTATCGTATGCGTCAGTCTAACATTACTCCTATCTTCGTCTTTGATGGAAAGCCGCCGGCATCAAAGGCCGAGGTCTTAGAGCAACGCAGAGACCAACGGGATCAGGCCCAAAAGGAGATTGTAGCGCTCGAGAGTCTGGATATCAGCGGCATGTCGCAGATGGATAAGGCGATGACGGAAAAGAAGATTGCTGATCTAACGGCCCGCAATCCGACGGTTACGGGATCCGACAAGGACTTGATTAAGCAGCTCTTGTATGGCGCAGGTGTCTTATTTGTCTCTGCATCGGGTGAGGCCGATGATCTTCTGGGTCTCTTGGCTAGGTCGGGTATAGTCAAGGCTGTGGTATCGACGGATATGGATATGTTAGCCCGTGGAGTTCCTATCTTAATTGTCCCTGAGACACCTGATACGTCTGTTCTAACAGAGATTAATACGAGTACTATACTGAGTACGTTGGGTCTAACATATCCTCAGTTCGTAGATGCGTGTATCCTAATGGGGACAGACTATACGGGATCTTCCTTTCGAACTCGTCCACCGATTGATGCGATTGTCGCTGTTAAACGAGGTGATCCGTTTAAGGGCCTGGATCAGGAGCTTGTGTCAGCTGCAGCAGCATCTCTTAAAGGGAGTTCTGCATCCTTTGAGGTTCTGTTGAATCCTGTACAGTTAGCAAAATTCATGGATGGTGCTCCAGCAAGAGAGCCTGAGACCTTGGCTAAGATGGCGGGAGAGTATGGCTGGCCGTCTTCTTGGATTTGCTGAGTCAAGCTCAGCCTTTGCTGAGACAAGCTCAGCCTTTGCTGAGTCAAGCTCAGCCTTAGAGGCTAACTAGGAAACAAATCTGCATCTAACAAAATCTGTTAGATGGCATTTAACCATAAAGGGATCTGTACTCTCACTAGGCCTGGCTGAGCTTCGCTCAGTCTTTTTGGACCATTATATGGGCCAAAAAGATCGGTCCTCACCTACTAGCAAAGCAGAGAGGCTGTGGCAGCTTATTCTTAACTCGCATACGAGTTAAGAATAAGCGGTCCTCGCAGGGGTCGAACCTGCGACTTTCCGGTATACGTTGTTAATATGTGATACTGCAAGCAGTGATCCACATTACCTAACAGCCGAATGCTCTAACCAACTGAGCTAGAGGACCAAGTTCTTCAGAGCCGGAATTGAACCAGCGACTTGGGGAGATTTACACATAGTAGATATACTACAATCCCCCGCTTATCTGAAGTGTGGAAACAAAAGTATATTAGAGGTCTATTTTAGATATTAAGATCTAGCATAGGGGGTTGAAGGGGGGCTTTGCCCCCCTTACTTGGCCACAGGCACGGCCTTCACGTAGTGACGGCTCAGGTAGGTCTGCAGGTTCAGGATGGTCAGCTGAGGGTCAGAGTCCTTCAGGCTCAGCAGCTTACGCAGAGGCGCATCCGCCTTGATCGTCTGCTTCTCCATCAGGTTGTGGCTGCGGGCATAGGCCATCACCGCCTTGGTCACGGCAGAGCGGCTCACCTCAGAGGCCTTGGGCAGGGCCAGGAAGGAGCACAGCTCCTCAGAGATCTTCACGGGGGTGGTGAAGATGCAGGGCTTCTTGGGGGCACCCTCCACGGCCTCGGCCTTGCGGCGACCACGGCGGTCAGCCTTCTTCACCACACGGGCGGCCTGCTTCTCCAGCGTCTTCAGGCCCAGCAGAGCCGTCTGGAGCGTGGCCTTCAGGCCGCTCAGCTGCTCGCTCAGCTCCTCAATGTTCTTCAGCAGAACAGAGCCATCCGTGGCACCCTCGGCCTCTACGGCCTCAGCGGCAGGCGCAGGGGCAGCGACAGGGGCCGGCGCGGCCTCCGCCTTGGCGGCCTTGGACTTCTCAGCCTTCGCAGCCTTGGCGGCCGGAGCGGGGGCGGCTACAGCGACGGCAACAGGTGCAGCGGCGGCGGTCTTCGTGGTGGACTTCTTGGAGGAGGTGGCACTCATGATACTTGCACTGGAGGTATTAGTGGAGGACATGGAACGCGAATGATTACCGGGGGAGTGTGACGCGGCCCAGTCAACTTTGCCCTCCAAGGGCCAAAAGTTGCCATAAACCTTTATGCTGGCGGCACACTTTTAGTATGTCCAAAGTAGGGACGATGATATGTTCTAGTGTCAAATCTGCTAAACACCGGGATCAACAATGTACGGCCAAGGTAGTGATGGGGGAATGGTGTGGGAAGCATAAAACTACACAGATTCGTTATGTCTGTGAGACGATAAGCCATTTATCTACTATTGTGGATCGTAAGGAAGTATCTTCACAGATCAAGACTCTTTCTGCACACAAGATTAGTGTCGCATGGCACCGTTGGCAAGCAAAGAAATATGGCCCCCTCCTTCATTTCAAGTCCGAATCCAATAATCCCTTTGATTTCTTCTCCTCAGATCCGATTGAAGAGATCCCCCGCAAGGACTTCATTTCCTTTGTCGATGCAGGGAAGGGCTATGTTATGGATATCAAGTCTGTGACGGCTCTTATGGAACATGCAGCCAAGAATAGTGAAGAACCCGCGAATCCATTTAATCGGAATCCGCTCACACCAATCTTTCTGAGACGAATTGCACGGCGTAAGCTAAAAGAGAAGGACAAGTGGGTCTCTCTGGAAGGTGTAACTGAGGCCCAGAAACATGCCTTGGCAGCAACAGATATATTCAGAAGTCTAGAGGATCTGGGTAATTACACAAATCCCGATTGGTTCATTGGTCTTTCTCACATTGGCCTTCAACGGCTTTACATTGAGCTTGCCGATATCTGGTACCATCGTGCCTCTCTCTCTGGATTAGACAGGGCCCGTATCGTGCCGAGTCCAGCTAAGGCTTTTAAGTATCCTGTAACAACAGTACTTATTATGCGGACCCGTGCTCTCAAGCCACTCTTGATCGAGTCATGTAAGACTCTTATTACTGCTGCACCGGCAAAGGGAGATCGGCAGCTGGGCGGCATGTATATCTTGGGTGCTCTTACCCTTGTCTCATCTGAGGCTGCGGCGGCCTTTCCTTGGCTCCTAGAGATGTTCTCGCCTGGGGTTAGTATCGAGCATAATGGCGAACTCAAGCTGGCCCACTCGTCGGTACTAGCGTACTAGTACAAAAGTTGACCGTTGGCGATCATCATCACTTTTTGTAGTACATACGAAATGTACGGACCCTGGACCGTTAACGTATGCCTCAGCAGCTTCAACGACAAACAAATCAATTCCGTATTTTCCAGTGAAAAGGGAGACTGGGTGATCAAGATCAAGACGAATAAGGACACGGATGAACTCATCCAGGTCCTTACTCTCCTCGAGAATCCACCACGAAATATGGTACAAGTACCTACATCTGCGTTTCACAGATTCGGTGTCACTGAAGACAAGGTATGGTATGCGATGAAGCTATATAACGGGCATCTGACTAAGGCACATGCGAACAAGTGGCGCCTGATTGGAACTGCATGTATTCAGTTTCTAGCGGACCTGCACACGAAGCATCGCAAGGTGTACATGGACTTTCGCCTCGAAAACATTCTAGTCACAGGCGATACCTTCGTCGTCGCAGACTATGAGCTGTTGTCCAATGTTGAGGGCCCTGTTACCAAGAAGGCAGGTCGTAACACTGCATGGTATTTCTATTCCAAGGGAGCCGAGCCTGACCAATGGCTCTATTCCTGGCGTCAGGACCTGGTTGGACTCGGCTATCTTCTGGTCCAGCTCACAACTGATCTTCCCTTTTATGATGATTTCATGAACAGGCGAATTGGTCGACGTGCTAATCACAAGTCGACCAAGGAACTTCTCAGGGTCAGGGATATGGCCGTTCAGGCAGCAGCAAATCCCACTCTTCGGGCATATCTTGATAAGGTCAAGGAGATCCCTTGGGATTCCTTATCTCCTCCTCCTCCCTCCTTCTACTCTGAACTAGAGAGACTGTTTGTCTAGGACTAGCCTGATCCAGCAGAAATAATATACACTTCATTCGACGGACCACTCTGAAAGCCTTGATTTGTAAGAGTACGTACACGAACATACGTATTACCGTTGACAGTTATTGTATAAGAAGATGCACTACCGGAGACATGCGTAGCTACAGACCATCCAGCCCCAGTGTTAGTTTCAATACTAGTATTACTTATATCTGTGGCCTCATTTGTCCATAACAGTAAGAACTGTGATGTTACCTGTGTATTACTATATCTAAGATTTACCGGAGGGGCAACCGCCCCTTCAAACGCAGAAATAGTAGAATTAATCTTTGCATCAAAGATTGAAATACTGGAATCATTACCAGAACCAATACTAGTCCCCAAGATAGCAGAAGCGATAATATTCCGCCCCTTCACGCGGGTAATGTAACCAGAAGAAGTCGTATTCGTATTCATCTACATTCAGTCTATAAAAACTTTTGGCCCTGAGGTAGCAAAGTTGACCAGGGTGGGTCAACTAAGGTAGGTAGTACGATGTCCAGTATGATCCAGACACCCAGTGAGATTGATTGCAGCAAGATCGAGTTCGGCCCCGTGAAGGTTCTAGACAATGGTGGTAAGACCGTGAACCTTCGCTATGAGGGTCGTAATCTGATGGTGGAAACGCCTTCTGTGGGCCTGCCTTATGGTGTAAACATCTTCGACAAGAATGGCCCGCCCAAGTACTCCGTAGACCTGAGTTTCCGCGGCGCAGAGGAGCTTCAGAAGTTCTTTGAGGAGTTCGATGAGCGCATGGTGGATGCCGGTGTGGAGAATGCACAGAAGTGGTGGAAGATGAATAATCCGAGTCGTGAGGTTGTTAAGGCCTTCTACACTCCTGTAGTAAAGGTCAGCCGTGACCAGCAGGGTAATCTGAAGCCCTACCCTCCTACCTTCAAGGTCAACCTGCGTAAGAAGAAGGGTGCAGATGCTGCAGCCTCTGCATCGAACACCTTCGAGGCCGAGATGTACAATGGTGCAGTCACGCCTCTGGTTGCCTTTGACAAGGAGATGCCGGTTGACCAGGTCCTGTCCAAGCGTAGCAACGTGACGGCAATCGTTCAGTGCACCGGTGTCTGGTTTGCGGGTGGCAAGTTCGGTTCTACCTGGAAGGCGGTCCAGTTCCGCGTAGACAGCCAGCCTGAGCAGATTCGCGGCCCCGCATTCCGTAGCTCTGCCCCCGATATCCGCGCCTTTGTAAAGTCCCAGCCCAAGCAGGTTGCCGATGAGGAGTTCGATGAGGACGAGGGTGAGGAGGTGGTTGCAGCAGTTCTGCCTAAGGCCAAGCCTGCTGCCGCCCCTGTGGTAGTCGAGGATGACGAGGAGGAGGAGGCAGAGCCTGTGCCAGTGCCCAAAAAGGTAGTAAAGAAGGTGGTGCCCAAGGCAAAGTAAATGTGATCTAATATCCAATACCCTCTAACTAAATTTTTGTTCGGCCTATGTAGAAATGGACTCTGTATTAGCTACACCCTCCTGGGCCTATGAATTTTGCTATTATTATGCGTTTGTCGCTGCGATTGTAGTAGTATCTACGGTCTACTCCCTGTTTAAGCTGCTCATGCTCCCCTCGCTAGCTAAGAAGTTTCTTCCGATGACCTCTCTGAGTCTAACATTAATTCTATCTGCTGTTGTCACTGTTGTTCTGACCATGATGCAGTTCTGGATTTGCCGCGGAGCTCTTGGCCCGAGAGAGAAATTTAAGAATCGTCGGCTGATTGAAAAATTTGCAGTAAGGTGTTCTGGCACTAGCGATTGCACGAATGTAATGGGTCTGCCTCAGAATTCAGACTGCAGTTGCGGGGCCCGCGGTCTGTGTGGTGGATGCAAGATGAGAAATGGTGGTGATAGTAAACTTCCCGGTTACTAATTAAAAAAATCATACTTTTTAAGTAATAGATGCGTCAATATGTGTATGCAATTATAGCCGGTTCTATTGTCTGTGTCGCAGTGTCTATGATTCTTACACGTCTTCCGTTTAAGAATAATACTATGCGTCTGGTAACCTCTATAATTATAGGTGTATGTGTATTTACCATGGTTGGTCTTCAGTCCGAAGAGTTTACATCAGATGATATATAGTGATATACTCATATACAGTAGGAGATGTTGTGATGAAGGAGGGTATAATGTATATTTTGATTGGTGATATTGGAGGCCTAGGAAACATGTGAACTAAGATCCCCGATTCAAAAACACATATTTTCTATCTATACTATAGATATGCTACAATATATGTATGGTTTGCTAGCTGGAGCCCTGGTGGGTATAGCCCTATATATAGGGCTAGATCATGTTAGATTCAAAAATAATACTGTACGACTAGTTGTATCTGTTATTGTAGGTATCTCTCTATTTACGATAATTGGAATTAGAAAGGAAGGGTTTGCCTCTATAGCACCTTATAGTGATAGTGTAACCTATCATGTTGGTGATAAGGTTACTAAGGATGGTATAGCTTATGAAATGTTTGATGCTATTGGGGCCGCTGGCTATGCTCCTCCTAGACCTTCGAATTGGAGACAGATTGCTATGCCTGCGGACCCGTCTGTGACAGCATCCTCTTCTGGCTCTATAGCACCCTATAGTGATAGTGTAACCTATCGTGTTGGTGATAAGGTTACTAAGGATGGTATAGCTTATGAAATGTTTGATGCTATTGGGGCCGCTGGCTATGCTCCTCCTAGACCTTCGAATTGGAGACAGATTGCTATGCCTGC
>Ga0114958_10001817_pt1 | contig 16429 bp, 14 predicted proteins | sample C_130208_EF_Meta_FD_89577 | JGI IMG/M metagenome (GOLD analysis project Ga0114958, IMG submission 89577) | Freshwater microbial communities from Lake Croche, Canada to study carbon cycling - C_130208_EF_MetaG | ecosystem: Environmental > Aquatic > Freshwater > Lake | place: Lake Croche, Canada...
CATCGAATAACACATCGCAAGAGCCTAGGCCAGTAGCTCAATTGGTAGAGTAGCGGTCTCCAAAACCGTTTGTTGGGGGTTCGAGTCCCTCCTGGCCTGCTCTGCATCCTTCGCTCTTTTCAATCGCTTCCGCACTTCCTCATTACCTTGTATGGCAAATAAATTCTTCTCCTACTTCGGTGAGGTCCGTACGGAACTGAAGAAGGTGCAGTGGCCTTGGGATGACAGCGAGCGCGGATTCCGCAAGTACAAGGAACTCTGGGATTCCACGTTGGTTGTCATTATCGCCATGCTTCTGGTTGGCGGTTACATCTCCTTTTTCGATTTCATCACTATCAATGTGGTCGGATTTCTGACCAAGCCCTAACCGGCACACCCCCGGTTTCTACCAAATTATCCGCTCATGGCATTAGCCCCGAAAGACCAGTGGTTCGTCGTTCACGTCCTCTCCGGACAGGAAAAGAAAATCCACGCCAATATCGTCAAGAGGATCGCCACCGAGGAGATCGGCGACCATGTCTTCGAGGTGCTCATTCCCACCGAGCGAGTGCAGGAGATCAAGCGCGGTAAGAAGACGGAGACCACGCGCAAGTTTTTTCCAGGTTACCTCATCGTCAACATGCATCTCTTCGATGAGAACAATGAACTCATCGACAAAGCCTGGTACTTCATTAAGGATACCACCGGTGTCATCGGGTTTGCCGGCACCAAGGACAAGCCCATTCCTATGCGGCAGAAAGAGGTCGAGGCCATGCTTTCCCAGATGAAAGAGCGTGAGGACACCGTCACCGCCAAGGTCATTTACGAGGTCGGCGACAAGGTCAAGGTCTCCGATGGCCCCTTCCAGAACCAACAGGGCATCGTCGAGGAAGTCGATCCTGAGCGCGGCAAACTCCGCGTCAGCGTCAGCATCTTCGGACGTGATACGCCCGTGGAGCTGGAATACTGGCAGGTCGAGAAAGCCTAAATAAAAGCTTAGCCGTTCTGACGACGGCTTTTTGTTCCGGGAGGGGCGCAGAAAATAGGAGATTGAAGATGGGGACCCCTCGACTTTCGAGTCGGTCTTCAGGTTTATTTGCCCGGCCAGTGCTTCGCGTACGTTACGGCAAGTTTTAGGTTTTATCCCTATCTCCCATCTCCCGCCCCTCCGGGGCGTCCCCCTCACTTCGGGCTTAAGACGTCGGCTAGCATTTTCCTAGCAAGGACGAGGTCGCTGTAGGGGGTGCGCTTCCGCTGGTACTTCCGCTCGAGGACTTCGATCAGAGATTCGACATCGGCCGCTGGCGGCTTGGTCTTCTTGTTGTCGTAGTATGTCCAGCGCTCCTCGTCAGAGCGCTTGCTCTGAAAGCGGAAGAGGCTGGCTTCCTTGATGACACGGAGTTCCCGTTTCACTCCATCCTCATCGCGAACTTTCCATTCATGGTTTCCTCTCATGGCTTGTGCTGTTAGCTTCATCCGCGTGCGCTCTCTCGGGAAGATCTTTCTCTACCTTCTACTCGTTCTAATCGGTGGGGCTCTTGCGGCACCCTTGGCTTGGCATCTGATCCAGATGCTCCCGCCTCATCTTCTTGGTGGTCTGATCGGAAAGATACAGAGCATGCCCTTCCACCGCTATCTTTCACGCAGCCTACAGGTCGCCGCCATCCTTCTGCTCGTGCCACTGCTGCGGTCCCTGCGTATTCGTTCGTTTGCAGAGCTCGGTCTGCATGGTAGTGGCCGTCCTCTGAAGGATCTGATGGTAGGTTTGTTTTCCGGAGCCTTCTGCATCCTCCTTCTGGAGTCAGCTGCTCTTTATTCCGGAGCCTTTGTTGTCCATCCCGGCTGGGGCACGGGGTTGATGGGTGCTCTTCCCCGTTTGCTGCTGACCGCCGCTGTGGTCGCTACATTGGAGGAGTTTCTTTTCCGGGGTGTGCTTTTGGGATTTTTCCGACAAGTGATGGTTCCGTCGGTGGCCATTATTCTCTCGGCCATGATCTTTGCCGGGGTTCATTTTTTGAATCTCCCCACGGCGGTATCGGGAGAAGCATCTCCTGAATGGTGGTCCGGACTGTCAGCCCTCGGTTCCCTCGGAAGCTCGTTGCCACCGTGGCCTATTCTTGGCTGGGCGTTTGCGACCCTCGCTGTGGCGGGGATTATTCTGGCCTGGATGACGGTGCACACGGGTTCTCTCTGGGCGGCGATTGGACTTCATGGAAGCTGGATCGTCGGGCAACAGGCCTTCAACGTGGTCGCCGGCTTCCGGGTGCAGACTCCAGCTGGTCTTTTGCCGCTGTTCGGTCCTCCCCAGTGCCACGGCATGGTGCCCGTAGGGCTGATCCCGCTGGGGGCATTGCTGCTCGCGGGCCTTCTGGCAGTGATCTTGCTCCGTCACCGCAGGCAACCGCCACTTTATCCCCTTGGGAACCGGTGAATATTCTTTGCTCCGTCGAGCCGGGGCATCGTTTCTAAGTCCCCTGTTGAGCCTGCTTTACCCGGCTCATTGCGTATCTTGCGGGTGTAGCCTTGGGGATAGGGGTAACCGGGACGACTTTCTCTGCGGGGAATGCAGGAACGGAATTCTGGCTCCACCGGAACATCTTTGCCCGATGTGCTCCCATCCAATGATAGGGACGCCGCGCTGTCCGAACTGTGATGGTCGCAGCTGGCACCTCTCCGCTATAGTGGCTGCTTGCCGCTATGAGGGTGTAGCGGGAGAGTTGGTGAAACGTTTCAAATATGGCCGGGACCGGACACTTGCCCCTGCGCTGGGTCTTCTCTTGGTTGAGGCCGTGAATGATCCCAGGCTGGATGGCAAACGATTCGATGCCATCGTCCCTGTGCCATTGCATCTCTTGCGGGAGCGCGAACGCGAGTTCAATCAGTCGGCTCTTCTGGCCGCCAGCCTTGGGAAGCACCTCGGATGCCCTATGCGACAAATGCTCCGGAGGAGCCGTGCCACGGCTCCCCAGGCCGGACTCAGTCGTGCGGAGCGAATGCAGAATCTCGAGGGAGCCTTCGAGGTCACGAAGACTCCACGCGAAGGAGTTTCGCTACTCCTGGTTGACGATGTCACGACGACGGGAGCTACGCTGGATGCTTGCGCCGCCATGTTGATGGAGGCCGGAGCCGCAGAAGTCTGTGCGGTGGTGGTGGCGAGGGGCTAATCGGCAATGGGGAATAGGATATAGGTGATAGGGAAAAGGGGGATTCACCCGGATCTCTTCTTTTGTATTCTCTCCCTATTACCTATCCCCTAGACCCGATACCCCTATCAGGCTTCCCATCAACCGCTGATTTGTTGCAGAATTGTAAACCATGACGATGTTCAAAAAGCCGACGCTTAAGTTTTCAGGAAAAAAACGGCGCGAAATGCCCGAAGGCCTCTGGACGAAGTGCCCCGGATGTTCTGAGATGGTCCATCATCTCGCGGTTGAGGAAAATCTGCGTGTCTGCCCCAAATGCGGCTATCACTTTGCCATGGGGGGCCAGGAGCGGATCTCCACACTGGTGGATGAAGGGACATTTGAAGAGACAGATGCCTCGATGTCGTCTGTCGATCCGCTTGGATTCAGGGGGGTCGCCACCTACGAGGATCGTCTCAAGACCTACCGGGAGAAGACCGGACTTGTCGATGCAGTCATCACCGGTTCAGGGCTCATGGGTGGACATCCCATCGGGTTAGCCGTGATGGATTTCTCCTTCCTGGCGGCCACCATGGGCTCCGTGGTCGGCGAGAAGATTACCCGGATCATCGAGTCTTCCACCAAGGCCAAGCGGCCCGTCATCATCGTCTGTGCCTCGGGAGGTGCCCGCATGTACGAGGGGATGCTTTCCCTCATGCAGATGGCTAAGACCAGCGGTGCCCTGGCTCGCCACAGTGAGGCTGGACTCCCCTACATTGCCGTCCTGACCAATCCCACAACGGCTGGCGTCATGGCGAGCTTTGCGACGCTTGGTGATATCGCTCTGGCGGAACCGAGGGCTATGATCGGCTTTGCTGGCCCACGCGTGATCCGCGAGACTACGCATCAGGAATTGCCCGAGGGATTCCAGACCGCGGAGTTCCTGCTCGAGCATGGACTCATCGACGAGATCGTCCCCCGCGCGAAAATGCGCGAGACCATCATCACGATCATCGGGAACCTGATGGGTAAGTAAGAGGGAGAGCAAATTCAGTCCCAATATCAATCGGGTAAGGCCCCTAGTGTTTCTTTTCCTGAGTTCCTGAGTTCCATATTCCATGCAGCCTGTAATCTACTCGGGCCTATCGGAAATTAATTTGGAACTCAGGAACTCAGGAATCCAAAGAAAGTTTCAAGATGGATTCCGCATTTGAGGAGAGTCAACTCGATTGGCTGATGGCCACGCAGTCCCGGGGCGTCCATCCTGGACTCGTGCGGATGGAGCGCCTCCTGCTAGCGTTGGGAAATCCCGAGAGGAATCTTCGTTGTCTCCATGTAGCGGGCACGAACGGGAAGGGCTCCATCTGCGCCATTGCCGAATCGATACTCCGGAGTATGGGGATCCGGACCGGCCTCTACACCTCACCTCATCTGGTGGAGTTCTCCGAGCGGATCCGGATCAATGGGGAGAATATTGCTTATGCCAAGATCGATGAAGGGATTGAGAGGTTACGGGAGATCAGCAAGGAGTGGACAGAGGAGGAGCAACCCACGTTTTTCGAGTTAGTGACGGCCTTGGCCTTCGACCTCCTGGACCGAGAGGGCTGCGAGGTTGTGGTTTTAGAAACGGGACTCGGCGGTCGACTCGATGCCACCAATATGGCTACCAAGCTTGCCTGTGCTATCACGCCGATTGCGCTCGATCACTCGGAGTGGCTGGGAGAGACATTGGGTGAGATCGCGAGGGAGAAGGCAGGGATCCTCCGGGAAGGCATACCCGTCGTCATCGCTCCTCAGGAACCCGAGGTCTCGGAGGTCCTTGCAGAGAAGGCGTGGGCTATCGGTGCCCCCTGCGAGTGGATCACTACGCCGATTTCCGCGGACATTCCGCTCGGTCTTGCTGGATCTCATCAGCGCTGGAATGCCGCGGTGGCTCTTGCCTTAATACGCGCCGCCGGATTCGAGCCTACCCCTGGTGAGCTTGCGAGGGGGCTCTGTGAGGTTTCCTGGCCCGGCCGTTTTCAGAAGCTTGTCGCTCATGGCATGGAACTGATTCTGGATGGTGCGCACAATCTTCATGCGGTCCGTCAGCTCGTGGTTACCTGGAGGGAGGAATATCGAGAGGGCTCTTGCAGACTGATCTTTGGGGCGCTTGCGGACAAGGATCCCACGGCGATGCTCTCCGAATTAATGCCTCTGGCTTCGGAGGTTTTTCTCGTGCCGGTGGCATCTCCGCGATCGGCTGATCCTTGGAAAATTGCTTCAGGGGAGTGCTTCAACGATTGTTCACATCCCATCCCCAAGGTCTTTGGGTCTCTTCAGAAGGCCTTGGAGGGATTCAATCACCATCATTCTGACTCGCAAGCCCCTGTTCTACTGACCGGATCACTCTTCTTGGTCGGAGAGGCCCTTTCCTTGGTTTCCGGAGGAGAGGTCAAGCCGCGCAGCCAATAAGGAAGAGCCCCCCGAAACTGCCCGAGCGGGGCAATCTTTTTCTAAGTTATAGTTATTCACAAAGCGCTCTTGTGCTTGCTGAGATGATTCTGGGGCAGGAAAATCATAGAACGCACTCCTGTTTTTCAACAAATCAAAAGAGAAAAAAGAAAAAGAAAATTTTCCTGCAATTCTCGTTGACCAAATATTGCTACATAATCTACAAATTGCGGTCATCTAGTCCGCAAGACACAACATATAGTGTATAATGGACCTTTTCCCTAAAACCCCAAAACCTCTCCCTAAATCCATGGAACCACTCTCCGGACAACTCTCCCTGAGCGGAGTCGACCCCCTGCAGGGTCGCGAATTCATCGTCCGCAAGCGCGATGGCCGCAGCGAACCCTTCAACGAGGAGCGGATCCGACTTGCCGTGGAGAGCGCCTTCAAGGCCGATCGCGATATTCCCAGCGACTATTCCCTTTCCCCTGAGGATCAGGCCGCCGCTCTTTCAGTGACGGTAGCTGTCGTCCAGCGCCTTCTTAGCCGTGCAGCCCGCGGGGAGGAACTCGAGATCGAGCGTGTTCAGGATGCCGTGGAGGAGGCCCTCATGGTGCAGGGACACGTTCAGGTGGCCCGCCGGTACATTATTTACCGTGAGGATCGCCGCAAGGCCCGCGCCCTGCGCGGCGACCGCGATGTCTCGGGCCATGTCCAGGCCGAGCTTCATGTCACCCTTCGTGACGGCAGCAAGGAGATCCTGGAGCCTCAGCGCATCCGCCGTACCCTGATCCGTGCTTGCCGTGGATTTGAGGACCGCTGCGAGGCCCGCGAGATGGCTGACGAGACGATGAGGAGCCTCTACGATGGTGTCCGTATCGACGAGATCGAGAAGGCGATGATTTTTGCCTCGAAGTCCCGCATTGAGCAGGATCCGGCCTACGGCTACGTGACCGCTCGTCTCCTTCTGGATGTGATCTACGGCGAGACCCTTCCTGGCTACGAGCACTACCACGACGTCACGGTCGCCCATGCCTCCCGATTCCAGGCCTACCTCGAAGAGGGCATTGCCGCAGGACGCCTCACTCCGGGGCTGCTGGAGTTTGATCTTGTGAAGATCGCCGCGGCTCTCAAGCCAGAGCGTGATCTCCTCTTCAACTACATGGGACTGCAGACCATTTATGATCGATACCTGATTCACATCGGCGGCCATCGCCTCGAGTCGCCCCAGTTCTTCTGGATGCGCGTTTGCCTCGGTCTCGCGATGAATGAGGGGGAGCAGAAGAACGATCGAGCCATCGAGTTCTATGAACTCCTCTCCAGTTTCCTCTTCACCTCCTCAACGCCGACTCTCTTTAACAGCGGCACCCTGCACCCTCAGCTCAGCTCCTGCTATCTGACTACGGTGATGGATGACCTCGACCATATCTTCAAGTGCATCAGCGACGACGCGAAACTCTCGAAGTGGGCAGGAGGACTCGGCAATGACTGGACCAACGTCCGCGCCACCGGCTCCCTCATCAAGGGGACCAATGGCGAGAGCCAGGGTGTCATTCCTTTCCTTAAGGTCGCCAATGATACCGCCGTCGCCGTGAACCAAGGCGGCAAGCGCAAGGGGGCTATGTGCGCCTACCTGGAGACCTGGCATCTCGACATCGAGGACTTCCTTGAGCTTCGCAAGAACGTGGGCGACGAGCGCCGCCGCACCCACGACATGAACACCGCCAACTGGATCCCCGACCTTTTCATGAAGAGGGTCAAGGAGAATGGCCAGTGGACGCTCTTCAGCCCAAGCGACGTTTCCGACCTACACGATCTCTACGGGCGCGCCTTCGAGGAGCGCTACTGCGAGTACGAGGCCATGGCCGACCGCGGCGAGATCCCACTCTTCAAGCGCATCGAGGCATCCTCCATCTGGCGGAAGATCCTGTCTATGGTCTTCGAGACAGGTCATCCCTGGATCACCTTCAAAGATCCCTCCAACATCCGCTCCCCTCAGGATCACCAGGGAGTAGTCCACAGCTCGAACCTCTGCACCGAGATCCTGCTGAATACCTCAGCCGAGGAGACGGCCGTCTGCAACTTGGGTTCTATCGGCCTCCCTCTGCATGTCACCGAGAACGGCCTCGACCTAGCCCTTCTGGAAAAGACCATCCGCACCGCCATGCGGATGCTTGATAACGTCATCGATATTAATTACTATCCGACCCCGGAGGCCCGGAACGCAAACCTCCGTCACCGCCCCGTTGGTCTCGGACTCATGGGATTCCAGGATGCTCTGTACAAGCTGAAGATCAGCTATGCCAGTAACGAGGCCGTCACCTTCGCCGACACCAGTATGGAGGCGATTTCCTACTTTGCCATTCTGGCCTCAACAGAGCTTGCTGCCGAGCGCGGGGCGTACGAGAGCTACAAGGGATCGAAGTGGGATCGAGGATTGCTTCCGATTGACACGATCGATCTCCTCGAGAAAGAGCGTGGAATGCCCGTAGGTATGGATCGCTCCTCCAGTCTCGATTGGAGCGTTATCCGCACGGCCGTCCAGAAGCACGGAATGCGCAACAGCAACACCATGGCGATCGCTCCGACTGCCACGATCTCTAACATCACGGGTGTCTCTCAGTCGATCGAACCAACCTTCAAGAACCTCTTCGCCAAGGAAAACCTGAGCGGTGGATTCACCGTCATCAACAGCTACCTCGTTGAGGATCTCAAGGCACTAGGTATCTGGGATCGCAAGATGCTTGAGGAACTCAAGTATAAGGATGGTTCAATCCTCGGCATCGACCGCATTCCGGAGAAGATCCGCGAGATTTACCGCACCGCTTTTGAGGTTGAGCCGGATTGGTACATCGAGTGCGCTAGCCGCCGCCAGAAGTGGATCGATATGGGCCAGTCCCTGAATCTCTATATCGCTGCACCGAGCGGCAAGAGACTTAACGACATGTATCTCCATGCCTGGGAGACAGGTCTCAAGACTACCTACTACCTCCGTGCCACGGCTGCTTCCACAGTCGAGCAGAGCACCAGTCAGGCCCGTCCGAATTGGGTCAATCAGCCCCAGTCTCCATCGCAATCGCCATCTCAGCCCCAGGCCAACGAGAAGGAATACACCGCCCAAGAGGCTGCAGCCTGCAGCATCGAGGCGATGCGCAATGGAGGCGAGTGCGAAGCCTGCCAATAAGCGGAAGCCTGAAGGCGATAACTTTTTAAGATTCCCCACCCCAACCCGTCGTAACCAAATCAACAACACGCCAACGCTGGAAAAAACGACAATCTGCAAGTAACTTAACCAATCCCCAATCCCCAATAACACACCATTATGTCCTGCTGCTCCTCCACTACCCAACCAGCCACCTTTCACGACCTCACCAAGCGGATCGACTCTGATCAGAAACGCCTGGTCAACTGCAAGCAAGTCGACGTGAACCAGCTCATGCCCCTGAAGTACACCTGGGCCTGGGATTACTACACCAAGGGCTGCGCCAATCACTGGATGCCGAATGAGGTTCCGATGCAGCGCGACATCGAGCTCTGGAAGTCCAACAAGCTCACGGCCGACGAGCGCCAAGTTATCATGCGGAATCTCGGCTTCTTCAGTACCGCCGAGAGCCTCGTCGGGAACAACATCGTTCTCGCGATCTTCAAGCACGTCACGAATCCCGAGGCCCGTCAGTACATGCTTCGTCAGGGCTTCGAGGAGGCGATCCACACACACACCTTCCAGTATATCGTCGAGAGTCTCTCGCTGGACCAGCGGGAGGTCTTCAACATGTACCACGAGGTGAATTCCATCAATGAGAAGGATGCCTTCGAGATGAGCCTCACCGCCTCCATCATGGAGGATGGGTTCTCCACCGACACCACTGAGGGACTCCAGACCTTCCTCAAGAATCTGGTCGGCTTCTATGTCATCATGGAGGGGATCTTCTTCTACAGCGGCTTCGTGATGCTTCTCTCCTTCAAGAGGCAGAACAAGATGGTCGGCATCGGCCAGCAGTTCGAGTACATCATGCGCGACGAGTCGATCCATCTGAACTTCGGCATCGACCTCATCAACGGCATCCGCGAAGAGAACCCCGAGGCTTGGACCCCGGAGCTCGAGGGCGAGGTGCGCACGATGATCCTGAAGGCCGTCGAGCTGGAGATCGCTTATGCCCAGGATTGTATGCCCCGCGGCATCTTGGGACTGAATGCCGGTCTCTTCCGCGAGTACGTCCAGTACATCGCCGACCGCCGCTTCGACCGCCTCAACATGCCCCAGGAGTTCGGAAGTGCCAATCCCTTCCCTTGGATGAGCGAGGTGGCCGACCTTTCCAAGGAGGCGAACTTCTTCGAGACCAAGGTCACCGCCTACCAGAACGCCAGCTCTCTCGAGTGGTAATTTGACTTAGGCTTTTGTCCTTGGACGTTGTTCTCATCCTTGGCGCTATGTCAAAGATAGCGCTTCAGTCTTCGGGCCTTGTCCAAGAAAAAAATCCACTGCGCCAAAGCTGACTGTTCAATAATATTTCCTCCCCGAGATCCCGTGGTTTTGCCATGGGGAAATCCACCCAGAGGCAGCCCGCGACTGAAAAGTCGTGGGCTGTTCTGCGTCTAGGGGCTTCCTTGCCGCTAACCGCTAAATCCTCTTAGTTATCCCAAAGGTCGCCCTTATAGCTTCTATCCGCTTCTATCTACTTCATCCCGGTGAAATTCCTTCTTTTATTCTTCTGCCTCACTGGGGTGCTTAGTGCGGCTCAACAGCCGGTGGATGTAACGCTTTCTATCGATACCAAGCATCCAACGGCAAGCTTTGACCCAAGCCGGGTTTTCGGTGCCGGGATCGACGGGCACGAGCAGGGAGACTGCGAGCGGATGCTCTCCAGTGCGAATGTGGAGCGGATGCTGGGAGCGGGATTGAGCCCGATTTCCGTCAGACTGCGGACCGAGCTGGCCGTCGAGGCCTGGCATTGGAACCCGACCGGAAGTTGGAGTGATCCAAAGCATGGGCAAGGTTACTGGATCTCCAATTCCAAGCCAGATCCGCAACAGTCAATCCAAGTCTCCTATGGCTACAAGCTGCCACGGCGAGGCAACACGCTGGATGAGGCGAACGACGATGGCTATTCGCGGCTCGACGATGGGGATCCAAAGACCTTCTGGAAGAGCAATCCTTACCTCTGCCAACCCTACACCGGGGAGACAGATTCCCGTCATCCCCATTGGGTGGTGTTGGATTTCGGGAAGCCGGTGCGGATCAATGCCATCCACATCCAGTGGGGCGAACCCTATGCCACGAGTTTCCGCGTGGAGCATGCCATTAAGGGGAGGGTCTATTTCGGAGGACATCCCGGAAACATTTTCTCACCTGTCTGGCATACCTTTCCGCGAGGCGTTGTGAAAGGGGGCAAGGGAAGTGACCAGTTTCTGAAACTGTCTAATCGTTCTTTGAAGGCGCGCTATCTCCGGATCTGGATGACCGAGGGTTCAGGGACCGCTATGCCCGGAGCTTCCGATCCTCGCGATCATCTTGGGTATGCGATCCGGGAGATCAGCGCCGGTGAGGCTGATCATTTTTCGTTCGATGATCATGTCATCCACATACCCGGCAAGAACCAGACGATTACCTATGTCTCCTCTACCGACCCTTGGCATCGAGAGTGCGACAGAGATCCGAAGGTCGAACAACCAGGGATCGATCTATTAACGCGTTGCGGCATCACTCGGGGCCTTCCCCTCATGCTGGCTCTTCCAGTGCTCTACGATATACCGGAGAACTCCGCAGCTCTAACGATGTATGTCCAGCGCTCGGGCATTCCGGTGAGTCGGCATGAACTCGGCGAGGAGCCCGACGGCCAACGCGTCGATCCGAAAGACTTTGGTGCGCTCTACGCTCAAGTAAGCAGGAGAGTTAGAGAAGCAGTCCCGGTTGCCGTCATTGGCGGGCCGAGCTTTGTCACGCTTGATGTCGAGCCGGGTCATGACCAGACCTATCGCTTTGATAAGCGCTGGTGGATCAGGGATTTCCTTGGGGAACTCAAGCGGCGGAATCAGTCACAGGACTTCCGCTTTATCTCCTTCGAGTGGTACCCCTTTGACGGGGTGGATGGAAAGGAATCAGAGCAGTTGCGGAAAGGCTGTGGGATGCTCCGACGCACCTTGCGATTGATGAGCTGTTTCCATCTGCCGCTCGTGATAGGGGAGTGCAACTACTCCGTCTTTCCCTGTCGCCAGGAAGTCGATCTCGCCGGCGCCCTACTGAATGCCGAGACGGCTGCCCAATTTCTCTGCGGGGGAGGGGATGCCCTTTACTACTACGGTTATGAGCCGAACAAGCTTGAGGGTAGCAGCGGCTCCTGGGGCAATCAGCTCATGCTTCTGAAAAGCAAGGGTGGAACAGTGCCTGTTGCCACCTATCAGGCCATGAGGATGATGAACAGGGAATGGCTCGATCCCAAGAAAGGAGCTCATCAGAGCTTCCCGGTCCGTCTTTCCGGTAACAGATCAAAAGATTTTATGAGTGCCTTTGCTCTTCAGCGTCCGGATAACAAGTATTCGTTGCTGCTTATAAACAAAGATCCAGTCCATGAAGTGAGGATCGACTTTTCTGGAAAGAATCCCTGGGCAGGCTCCACACGCCTGATCACCTATTCCCCGGATCAATACCATTGGCAAGCTGACGGCCCTACGGGACATCCGACACGTAATCTGCCTCCCTCCATTAAGACTCTTACGTCTGATCAACCAATCACCATTCCCCCTTGGTCCCTCTCGGTCTTGAGGTGAGTTAGGGCATGTTGCTCAAGGTGGAGGCTGTTTTCCTTACAGTCTAAAAGACTACAGGCCTAACAGCTTGTTTTGTTCCTCAGCGCAGGAAAACCCAGCTGATCAAGCCTGCCACTCCCATCATGAGTACGGGATTGATCTTGGTGAAGAGCATCAGGGTCAGAGCCACAACGCCCATAATGGCGGTGGGCAATGAATGGATCGAGGTCTTCGCGATGATCCAGGTAGCGGCCAGGATCAGACCGGTGGAGATCGGCAGGATCGCATTCATCACCGAATGCCTCCAGGGGGATTCCTTCCAGTGATCCCACCAGTTGCCGGCGAAATAGACCAGGATCGAACTTGGCACGAACATCGCCAGCGTGGCGACAAGCGCGCCGAGGATCGCGATCGCCGTGCCGTAGGGAAGACAAGCCTTCAGACCGACCAGCGTCACCACCATCATCGAGGGACCGGGAGCCGCCATGCTGATTGAGAAGAGGTCCACGAACTCCTGGCTTGTCATCCAGTGATATTCGCCAACCGAAGCCTGATGCATCGAGGGCAGAACCACCTTCCCTCCACCGAAGGCTGAGAGCGAGAGCGACGAGAAGAGACCCGCGAGCTGAAGCAGGGTCTTGTTCATGAGGGCATGGAATCTCCCGTATTGGGTGCCTTGAGCATCGGATTGACCTTGGGAGGGCGTGGCCTGTGCCACCAGATGGCTAGGGGAGCCATGATCAGGATTACGTAGGGGACATGGAGATGGGCGAACCTCACCAGGGCGAACGTGATCAGGATCAGCACAACGTCGAAGGCCCCCTTGATCGCCTCACCTCCTGCCTCGAAGACCATGCTCGCCATCAGACCGCAGGCCGCCGCAGTGACCCCTGCCAGGACCGCGTGGGCGTCGGCGGTGTGACCTGCGTGGAAGTAGAGGAATCCCAGCGCACAGGTCGATACGAACGGGGGTGCAAGCAGGGAGGAGAGAGCTACCACCGAGCCGACGGGGCCCTTCAAGTGATTACCGATATAGACGGAAAGCCCCACCACATTGGCACCGGGAAGGAGTTGGACCAGGCCTAGGCCGGGCATGAACTCCCTGTCCGTTAGCCACCCCTTCTGGGTGACCACCATCCGCCGGATGTAGGCGGTGATACCGCCGCCGAAGCTGGTGAGACCGATGAAGCAGAAGAGAGCGGCGATCTCCAGAAGGGATACCTCGACCCTCAAAGAAGTGGAGGGGGAGGAACCCGCCACCTCTTCCTGATCAGGATGCGGGGCTTCCCCCGACATTGTTGTTCGCTTGCTCGGCCAGCACCTTGGCGGCGTGCTTTTCCTTGTCGGCCTGGATGCCTGCATCGGTGAGGTCCATCCTCTTGGAGGATTCCCAGTCCGACTCGAAGATCTTCACCAGACGCTTGATTAGATCGGGATCACTGAAGCGGATGCCGAGCTCGCGGCGCTCGTTGAAGCACTTCGGGTAGATGTTGAAGGAGCTCAGGAGAGCACGCTGCTTGTCGGCCAGGATCAGTTTCGCATGGAGATGGATGCCGTGAAGCTTGTGCACATTGATCCCGAGATCTTCGAGTAGCCTGAGTCCCGCAACCCCTTCAACAATGTAGAAGTCCCTGAGCGAGTGCACCGGCAGGGCCGTAGCATGGACCTTCACATCCCGTTTCATTTTGGCGCGTACCAGCGCCTCGATGACCGGCGTGTCGACATACTTCTCATGCTGGATGTAGAGGGTCTTCTTGGCCCCATCGATGAAGTCGATCACCTCTTGACGAGAGCGTCCGACGCTCCAGATCAGGTTGGAGACGGCCGGCGGGACGAAGTCCTCGCGGTTCCAGTCGGCCTCGAAGCAGCCTGCCACCTCGGAGACCTCCTCGGGATCGTTGGTAACCAGACCATAGTCGCGTGTGAGCCCGAAGTACTTCGGCGCCCAGTTCAGCGACATGATGAAGGCCTGCTTGCCATCCACGACCATCGACTTCTCATGGGTGATCGGGTACTTCGGATTCGTCTCCTTGACATTCACCTTTGCGTTCTTGAAGAGCTCGAAGGCCTCGTCATTGTCATGCTCCCCGGTGAAGCGGGAGGGATTCAGCATCACACGGACCTTCACACCGCGTTTGTGGGCCGCGATGACCGCCTCGATCAGAACCGGATCGGTGAACTGGAACATCTTGATATCCAACGAGTGCTTGGCGGTCTCGAGAGTACCCAGGATCGGGGCGATCCCGTCATCGGGTTGGACGATTAGGCTGTGAACGGTGTCTTGGAACATTGAATTGATTTCATCTGATTCAGGATCCCTGTCAACAACGTGATAAAGATACCTCCTCGAGTTTCGTCCCTCGACATCGGCATTTAGCTTCCGCCAAACTTCTATCTTCCATCTTTGACGGGAGAAACCCGTCTCTCTGCCCATCTTCCGCGCCCCAGGTGCTCCCTTCAGCACCTTCCCACCTTCCAACTTTCGCACCTTATACTTTTAACCACCAATCTCCCCAAACTTCGATCTCCCGCGCCACTGGCGTTCCCCCATTTGACGCCACTTTGATCCTGCAAAGCAGTGGCGCCCTTCGGGCTACGACGGTGTCGTAGTCTACCGCGACAGTTCCCATCGTCTTTTCTGTGCCTTTTGTGCATCTTGTGGCCACTCCACCCATTTTCCATCTTCTATCTCCCATCTCCCATCTCCCTAGGGGTGAAACCCCTCTCTATTGTATGCCCACCTCGCATAAAACTTGCAAAACCGAACCCTGCCCTCTAATTTGCACAAGTGAACTGGAAGCGACTTGCACAACAGAGGCTTATCAAGCTCGCATCCAACTTTCCGGCGATCGTTGTCTTGGGATCGCGTCAGGTAGGGAAAACCACCTTGGTCAGAGAAGTATTTAGTCAAGCACTCTATCGGGATCTTGAGTCGCCCCTCGTGAGGGAGAGGTATTCCGCGGATCCGGCGCACGAGCTCTCCATGCTCGGGGAGATGACCATCCTGGACGAGGCGCAGAGTGTGCCGGAGATCTTTGCCGCACTTCGAGGGGAGATCGACGCGAGAAGGGGGGATGGAAGGTGCCACTTCTGCATCCTCGGGTCTGCACAGCCCGCGCTGGTGCGGGGGATTTCCGAGTCACTGGCTGGCCGCGTTGGCATCATCGATCTCGATCCTCTGACCCCATGTGAGACCGGGTTGGCTACGTCCGAACATTGGATCAAGGGAGGCTTTCCCGAGGCCGTGAGAGGTGACTTCCGAGGCTGGTGGGAACCCTATCTGGAGGCGGTTCTTCAGCGTGATTTGGCGGCCTACGGCTATCGACCTGATGCCTTTTTTCTCAGGCGTTTACTAACCATGATGGCTGGTCAGCAGGGGGGATTGTTGAATCTCTCCGCCTTGGGAAACTCCCTCGGCGTCAGCTACCATACCGTTAAGCATGGCCTTGATTTGTTAGAAGGGGTTTTTCTCATCCGGAGATTGCCACCCTATTTCCGGAACATCGGGAAGCGCCTCGTGAAATCCCCCCGTGTCTACCTCCGCGACACCGGCCTCCTGCACCATCTGCTGAATATCGGGACCCCGGAGCAGCTGGATGTCCATCCGGCACGGGGAGCCAGCTGGGAGGGGTTTGTTATGGAAGACGTGATCCGACGTGAACGGCTCGTTCGACCCCATACCCAGTTCACATTCTGGAGAACGGCAACGGGGCAGGAAGCGGATCTCGTCATGGATAGAGGAGGGGAACTCATCCCGATCGAGATCAAGGCTAACAGCGGCACCAACCCGCATGATGCTAGACGACTGGAGGGAGTGCTTGATGACTTGGGGGCCAGCCGGGGCTACATCCTTGGGATGGGGGCGCCAGCGGAGCAACTTACTGCCAGGGTCTCCAACCAATCCCTGGATCTTGATCCCTGCTGGCTCCCCGGGTAATCCCCGTCAGCGTCTCCGGTATCTTCCGAAACTTCGATCCCCCTCAGGCCGATTCTTGTCAGCGCGTCAGTTTTTTAGAATTTCAGCGTGTCTGCGTGTCAGCCTTTCTCACTGCCCTCGACGCTCAACACTTCGTCCCTCGACTTTCCCTTTAGCATCCCCCCCTCGATTCTCCCTTCGGACCGCCTCGTTTGGTAGCCCTCCTGCTTCG
>Ga0114958_10001821_pt1 | contig 16417 bp, 14 predicted proteins | sample C_130208_EF_Meta_FD_89577 | JGI IMG/M metagenome (GOLD analysis project Ga0114958, IMG submission 89577) | Freshwater microbial communities from Lake Croche, Canada to study carbon cycling - C_130208_EF_MetaG | ecosystem: Environmental > Aquatic > Freshwater > Lake | place: Lake Croche, Canada...
CCAATCTGCGGTATTCCAGCAGAGACTTTGCGTGAAGTTGCCAGAGAATTTGCAACTACTAAGTCAGCCATGATTTTGTGGGGCATGGGTATCAGTCAGCACATTCACGGTACTGATAACGCCCGTTGTTTAATTGCTTTAGTGAGTATTACGGGTCAAATTGGTAAGCCTGGCTCTGGCTTGCATCCACTTCGCGGACAAAATAATGTACAGGGTGCAAGTGATGCGGGCTTAATCCCGATGATGTTCCCGAACTACCAGCGCGTAGACAATCCAGAAGCGCATGCCTGGTTCGAGAAATTCTGGGATAGCCCGTTAGATAAGAAGCCCGGTTACACCGTGGTAGAGATCATGCATAAGATCACTGCGCCCGATAGTGATCCCGATAAGATTCGCGGCATGTATGTCGAGGGTGAGAACCCTGCGATGAGTGACCCTGATTTGAATCATGCTCGTCATGCTTTAGCTTCTTTGGATCTTTTGGTTGTCCAAGATATTTTTATGACTGAGACTGCGCTTCTAGCAGACGTGGTCTTGCCAGCAAGCGCATGGCCTGAGAAGGTTGGTACTGCAAGCAATACCGATCGTATGGTACAGATGGGTAAAAAAGCGATTAATCCCCCTGGAGACGTGAAGCCCGATTTGTGGATTATTCAGCAAATCGCTAGGCGCATGGGCCTGAACTGGAACTATCAAGGTGCTGACGACGGTGTTGCAGCGGTGTATGACGAGATGCGTCAAGCAATGCATGCAGCTATCAATGGTATTACTTGGGAGCGTTTAGAAAAAGAGTCTAGCGTGACTTACCCCTGTTTATCCGCTGAAGATCCAGGTCGACCAATTGTATTTGATGACAAGTTTGATACTAAAGATGGCAGAGTGAAGTTAGTGCCAGCCGATATCATTCCTGCGAATGAGCGCCCAGATGCGGAGTATCCATTTGTGCTGATTACAGGACGTCAGTTAGAGCATTGGCATACTGGCAGTATGACGCGCCGTGCAACCGTCTTGGATGCGATTGAGCCGATGGCTACTGTGTCGATGCATGGTGAAGATATGACCCAGTTAGGTGTATCTGCTGGCGATGTCATTACGGTTCAGTCACGTCGTGGCGAAGTAGCTATCCACGTTCGTCGAGATGATGGCACTCCGCGTGGTGTGATCTTTATTCCGTTTGCTTACTACGAAGCTGCAGCCAACTTAATTACCAACTCTGCCTTAGATCCATTTGGCAAGATCCCAGAATTTAAGTACTGCGCAGTCAAGCTTGCCAAAGGTGGTCATGCTGCTGCCGTAATGGGCTATGGAACTAATGATCCTAGTAGGCAAGAGCCTGAAGTCATCTCCTAAGCTGTTTTGCACAACCTAACAAAGCCCCCTTACCAGGGGCTTTGTTGCTTTAAATCTCTTAAAATATCTCTTTATCGATTGCCCTTTAGAATTAAACATGGCCAGTTCAAAACCCCAAACCCCACCCTTCGATACCAAAGCAGAATTGCCTGTCCTAATTATTGGAGCAGGTTTAGCCGGCCTGACCGTAGCTCTTCATATGGCAGAGACGCAGCCGGTCATTGTGATGGCCAAGCGCGGTCTGGGTGAGGCTGCAACTGCCTGGGCTCAAGGTGGCATCGTTGGTGTGGTTGATAAAGTGCATGACAGCGTTGACTCTCATGTAGCCGATACCTTGGATGCTGGCGCTGGTCTTGTAGTGGAATCTACTGCCCGATATATTGCTGAAGAAAGTGCAGAAGCTATTCGTTGGCTAGTTGAGCAGGGAGTTCCGTTTACTGCTGATGAGACTGGCCCCATGGGCTTGCATCTCACGCGTGAAGGTGGCCATAGCCAACGTCGGATTGCGCACGTTGCGGATGCTACCGGTAAAGCTATTCATGAAGTATTGTTAGATAAAGCACGAGCCCATAAAAATATTCAACTGCTAGAGCACTGGATTGCTTTAGATCTGATTACCAATCGTCACTTAGATACCAAGACTCAACGCACTAAACCGAATCGTTGTTATGGCGTATATGCCCTCGATATTCAAAATAATCGTGTAGAAACAATTGAAGCCAAGTCAGTAGTGTTGGCTACCGGTGGTGTTGGCAAGGTATACAAATACACCAGCAACCCCGACACTGCTACAGGCGATGGTATCGCTATGGCTTGGCGTGCAGGTTGCCGTGTCGGTAATATGGAGTTTATTCAGTTTCATCCAACATGCTTGTATCACCCTAGTGATAGAACCTTTTTAATCACCGAGGCAATGCGCGGTGAGGGCGGTTTACTTAAACTCCCTAACGGTAATCGCTTTATGCCCGAGCATGATGAGCGCAACGAATTAGCGCCGCGTGATATTGTCGCTAGGGCAATCGACTTTGAGATGAAAAAGCATGGTCTCGATTATGTTCATCTTGATGCGACCCATTTAGGTGAATCGTTTATTCAAGAGCATTTCCCAATGATCTATGCGCGCTGTATGAGTTTGGGACTAGACATTACTAAAGAGCCTATTCCAGTAGTGCCGGCAGCGCATTACACCTGTGGTGGCGTAGTGACTGACCTCAAGGGCCGTACTGATTTGCCTGGTCTGTATGCAGTAGGCGAAGCTACTTATACCGGTTTACATGGCGCTAATCGCTTGGCTAGTAATTCATTATTGGAATGCATCGTCATTGGTAAGGCCACTGCTGCAGATATCTCTGCAATGAAAACAGCAGTAATGCCAAAACTACCATTGTGGGATGAGAGTCAGGTCGAGGATGCCGATGAGCAAGTGGTAATTGCTCATAACTGGGATGAGCTGCGTTCATTGATGTGGAATTACGTCGGAATTGTGAGAACCAATCGAAGGCTAGAGCGAGCATTGCACCGCATCAAACTCCTCAGATACGAAGTACAGGAGTATTACGCGAACTTTAAAGTAACACGTGACTTAATTGAGCTTCGCAACCTGTTGGAATGTGCTGAACTGATCGTGAGATCAGCTTTAATGCGTAGAGAGAGTAGAGGGCTGCATTACAGCCGTGATTACCCAGGTACTTGGGCAGTTTCTTATCCAACTATTTTGACTCCACAGGCAGAAGGTACTTCAGAAAATCCTGAGACCTAATCTCATTGAAGATCGCCTTTTAAAACAGCTTCTTTAATGTAATTATTTAGTCGGGTTTGCCAGCCTTTACCACTCGCCCGTAGTTTTTCCAGTACATCAAAGTCCATTCTGAGACTCAGCATCTCTTTAGTGTTTTTAATGGGTGGTCTACCAACACCTCTTTTGATAAGAGTATCGCCAACATAGACGTGGGCATCCTTAAACCATTGCTCATCTAACTCTGGCGCGTCATCTGGATCAACCCATTCTTCCTGCATATTTTTTAATTTCACGTTCATTTGCTCTCCTTAGGCTGATAATTCTTCTTTTGATACCTCTGTAGGTCCACACAACAACTACTGGAGTGTTATCTAGGTAGCCAAAACTGAATACTCGAACTTCACCATAATTCTTTATGTAATCAATTTGATCCATATGTGAGGCTTCAAAGATCTCATTTGCTCTTGCCATATCTAGGCAACGTGTAAATAAGGTTATCTCTCGCTTTACATCGTCAAATTCAATCACGAAGTCACCCTGTTAATGTATATACAAAAATAATTAATGTCAATACATAAATTAAGCCCTTAAAGACTGAAAGCCCAATAGATGCGTAGGATTAGTCTAGAAAAGAAAAGCCCCGCCGAATATCGGAGGGGCTTTGTAATGGTGTCAGCATTAGGCTGACCTCGGTGGGCAGATTACCTACAAAATTCTCATCGAGAAATCCACCGCCTTAATATCTTTGGTCAGTATTCCGAGAGAGATCCGATCAACGCCCGTAGCGGCAATAGCACGTATCTGATCTAGGTCGATACCACCAGATGCTTCCAATAATGCGCGTCCATTGGTAAAGGCAACAGCTTCCTTCATTTGATCGGTAGTAAAGTTATCAATCAAGATATTTTTTGCCCCAGCACCCAAAGCCTCCTTCAATTCAGTAAAGTTTTCTACTTCAACCTGAATATCCACCCCAGAATTTAAAGCCTGTGCAGCTTTCACTGCAGCGGCAACACCTCCTGCGGCAGCAATATGATTCTCTTTAATTAAGATGCCATGCCAAAGTGCAAGACGTTGGTTTTGACCGCCACCGACACGAACTGCATACTTTTGCGCTTGACGTAGGCCTGGAATCGTTTTTCGGGTATCGAGTACTGCACAACCATTGGGATTTGGGCTGACACCGGCAATCGCATCAACATACTGACGCGCACTACTGGCAGTCCAAGATAGTGTTTGTAAGAAATTAATACAGGGACGCTCAGCAGAGAGCAGGGCGCGAGAGTTAGCCTCAATATCGCAGACCTTAGTATCGGGCTTCATCAAGTCGCCCTCCCGGTAGTACCAATTCACTTTCGCTATAGGGTCCAACTTCTTGAGGGTGCCTTCAAACCAATCTACTCCACATAAAACCGCTTCTTGACGAACGATCAGTTGTGCATGCACAGGTTTACTGGGAACTAATTGCGCAGTCCAATCACACTTGCCAATATCCTCCATCAGCGCATCAGCAATATTGCGTTGACGTGCCTGCTCTAAGGTTTCGTTGTAATCAAACATACGTATGCAGTTAAAAAGTTAAATTAGGCGGCGCCAATATTCTTCACAAAGCCATGCTGGGCTTTTGCAAGCAGGTCGGGATGATTCTGGGTGAAGTCGAGCATGCGCTCGATACAATCAAGCGCTTTAACTCGAATACCTTCCTCAATGAAGATTTCGCCAGAGGCGTTTTCAAGGCAATCCAAGATTCCTTGCAAGCCATTCATGGCCATCCAAGGGCAATGAGCGCAACTTTTACAGGTAGCACTATCGCCAGCAGTCGGGGCTTCAATTAATATTTTATTGGGTGCTAATTGGCGCATGCGGTGTAAGATGCCATTATCGGTAGCAACAATGTATTTAGTGGCAGAGCCTTCAACCACTGCTTTGATCATGGCAGAGGTGGAGCCCACCACATCTGCTAAATCTACAACTGCTTGTGGAGATTCGGGGTGAACTAACACCATGGCATTGGGATGAGCGGCGATCAATATTTCTAGTTCTACCGCCTTGAACTCATCATGAACAATACAGGCACCATTCCATAGCAACATATCAGCGCCAGTCTGCTCTTGAATATAGCGACCCAAGTGGCGATCGGGTGCCCATAGAATTTTTTTGCCCTCAACTTTGAGTTGATGGACGATCGCTAAGGCGCAAGAGCTTGTCACCATCCAATCGGCTTGTGCCTTAACAGCAGCACTCGTATTGGCATAGACAACCACAGTACGATCCGGATGCAATGCTCTGAAGGCGGCAAAGTCAGTAGCATCGCAACCCAGGTCCAAAGAGCAGGTCGCTTCTAGGTCTGGCATGAAGACGCGCTTTTCAGGGCTCAGAATCTTGGCAGACTCTCCCATGAAGCGCACACCAGCCACAATCAAGTTCTTGGCAGAGTGATTTTTGCCAAAGCGTGCCATTTCTAATGAGTCAGCAACAAAGCCACCAGTTTCTATTGCAAGGTCTTGAATATCTCCATCAACGTAGTAATGTGCAACTAAAGCAGCATCTTTCTCGATCAGCAATTGCTTAATACGGGCAATGACAGCAGCTTTCTCGCTGCCATGCAGTTGTGGGGGTGTTTTTGCCCAAGCCTGGGCGGTACAGGTGGCTCCGGCAGCATTTTGCTGGGGGTAATCGAAGGCTATAGGATTGCTAACAGTGGAAGTCATGAGTAATTTTATCTCTATTACATTAGCTGGCGACAGCCGACCTTAATTACTTAAAACGGCAGCTTTGCTTCCGGCTTTGCAGCTAACAAGACCGCCTTAAACTCAGACTGTATACGCTCAATAGCCTCTTTGCTATCAGCCTCAAAGCGCATCACCACAACTGGTGTTGTATTGGAAGGTCTGGCAAGACCAAAGCCATCCGCGTATTCCACTCGCACACCATCAATCGTATTGATTGACTCTGATGTCGGGAATGTCGCATTGGCTTTGATTTTTTCTAGCAGGGCAAAAGGTTCACCTTCGGCGCAAGCGAGTTGCAATTCTGGGGTGCAAATTGCATTTGGCAAGTCGTTGAGAGTATCGCTTGGATCTTTTTCTTTACTCAGAATCTCTAGTAAGCGAGCACCCGTGTAGAGACCATCATCAAATCCAAACCATCGATCCTTGAAGAAGATATGACCGCTCATCTCACCAGCAAGTGGAGCACCAGTCTCTTTGAGTTTGGCTTTTACTAAAGAATGTCCTGTTTTCCACATAATGGGTTCGCCACCATGCTCTTTTACGTAGGTCGCTAGATTACGAGTGCATTTCACATCGTAAATAATTTGACCGCCAGGATTGCGAGAGAGAACATCTTTTGCAAATAACATCATTTGACGGTCCGGAAAAATCACCTGACCATCTTTAGTGACCACACCTAAGCGATCGGCATCCCCATCAAAGGCAAGACCCAATTCGTTATCGGTAGTCTGGAGGTTCTTAATAAGGTCTTGCAAGTTCTCAATATGGGCTGGATCCGGATGGTGATTGGGGAAATGCCCATCAACTTCACAGAACAATTCTTGAACTTCGCAACCTAAAGCTCTGAAAAGCTTGCCAGCAAAAGCGCCACCAACACCATTGCCACAATCCACTGCAATCTTCATGGGGCGAGCCAGCCTCACATCGCCGACGATATAGTTGAGATACATCGGAAAAATATCAAAGGCACTTCGATTTCCTTGGCCAATAGTAAATTTCTGAGCTTCTATACGTTTGCGCAAATCCTGAATCTTGTCACCGTAAATGGCTGCTGTACCCAATACCATTTTGAAGCCGTTGTAATTTGGGGGATTGTGGCTGCCAGTAATCATGATGCCGGACTTGGGAGTCTTGCCATTGATGGTGTGATTGGCAGCGAAGTAGACCATCGGTGTAGCAACCATGCCTAGATCAATCACATGAATGCCAGTAGAGAGCAGACCTTCTGTTAATGCCTCAATCAAGCTAGGGCCAGATAGACGACCATCGCGGCCAATAACAATATCAGTCTCACCAAGCTCACGCATTTCAGTACCAAACGCCTGACCAATCAGTTTGGCGATCGAGGGATCTAAGGTCTCATCAATAATGCCGCGTATGTCATAAGCTTTAAAAATAGATGGAGACAATTGCATTGCAGATCTTTCAGTAAAAACACCCGAGTATTGCTAGAGTGATAACTAGTTATTTGAATTTAATAGATTGATACGGGCAGCAGTAACAGCATCAATATCTGCACTAGCAGCAATATCGTTCTGATGACTTGCTAGTGCTTTCTCAATCGGCTTAGCTAGTACTTTGCCGTATTCCACGCCAGGTTGATCAAAGCTGTTGATGTTCCACAAGGCACCTAAAGTCGCAGTGCGATTTTCATACAAAGCAAGTAAGGCGCCAAGATAAAACGCATTAAGTTTGGGGAGCAACAGGAGGTTGCTTGGACGCTTACCTGGGTAAATATCATTTGGATTTACAGCAGTCTTGCCATTGGCTAGCGCTTGCGCTTGCGCCAAACAATTAGACAGCAGAATGCGGTGATGCGCTACAGCTTCAGGTCGATCACTCATCGGTTCACGCACGGCAATGAAATCAATCGGAATGATTTCGGTACCCTGGTGAAAGAGTTGAAAGTAAGAATGCTGTGCATTACTGCCTGCACTACCAAACACTACCGGTGAAGAATGCTTCACTGGCTTGCCATCACGATCCACACTCTTGCCATTACTCTCCATATCGAGCTGTTGCAACCACTTCGGAAACCAATCTAAAGCATCAGCATATGGAATAGCTGAATAGGCTTTGATATTGTGTTTCTCTTGCTGGTGGAGCAAAGAGAGCGCCATGATGACAGGGAGATTTTCTTCGAGGAGTGCATTTTTAAAATGCAAATCCATCGCTTCGGCGCCAGCTAAAAACTGTTTGAATGTCTCAAAGCCATATTGCAAAGCAATGGGTATACCTACTGCCGACCATACAGAGTAGCGTCCACCGACCCAATCCCAAAAAGGAAAGATATTACCTTGGCTTACGCCAAAGTCCTTAGCGGCAGGGATGTTGGCAGTGACTGCATATAAGGAGTGAGCAATTTGGCTGGTTGTGCAGCCGCTGTCTTTAAGCCAGGCAACAACCGCCTTGGCATTCATAGAAGTCTCAAGTGTCGTGAATGACTTTGAGACCACAATCACGCGAGTACTATGAGGCTGAGCACGTGCCAAGATACGTGCTAACTCAGCAGTATCAATATTTGCCAAAAAATGCATGCGCATGCCGCGACTTTCAATACCGGGAACATGGGCAAGTGCTTCAATCGCTAAGCGAGGACCAAAGTCTGATCCACCTATGCCGATATGAATGACATCGGTTACGCCAACCCATGTACTACACAGTACATCAATGCGATGCCAAACTTCAGAAACCGCGGGCATGACATCTTTGCCATCGATCAGGACTGGTGTTTTACTTAAATTGCGCAGCGCAGAATGAAGGGCGGGCCGATCCTCACTATTATTAATGTGTTTACCAGCGAACATATCTGCAATAAATTGCCCTAGATGTCTTTGGCGAGCGGAAGCAAAGAGCGTTTTCCAGCTAGCTGTATCAATTCCTTGATAGGCGGTATCGAGCACCACATCAAGGGCAGAGTGAATACTTTGGTTGGCTAATTGGGCTTGCGCAGACATAGCTAGATTTTATCAATAAGGACATCAAAATCCCCTTAAAACGCTGAAAATGTTACGATTTCATCAATAACAAGGCTTTATCTTAGGCAAAAGTCATTACGAAATTGAGACATATCTGAAATCAAGTCAGGAATAGCGGATGGAGCAGGTTGATTGCGTTGTAGTAGGCGCTGGAGTAGTTGGTTTAGCAGTTGCTCGCGAGATGGCATTGCAGGGTCGAGAAACGATTTTGCTCGAGCGTGAAGATTCTTTTGGAACCATCAGTAGTGCGCGCAATAGTGAAGTGATTCACGCGGGGATTTATTACCCTAAGGATTCTCTAAAGGCTAAGCTCTGCGTAGAAGGTAATCGCCTCTTATATGAATACTGCCGTAGTCATCAAGTGAGCACGCAAGCCTATGGTAAGTTAATCGTTGCAGCAGACGCTAGTCAGCTAGATGATCTACAAGCCATTTTGTACAAAGCCCAAAACAATCAAGTCCCCGACATCAAGATGATTTCAGGTGCGCAGGCGAAAGCGCTAGAGCCACAGTTGCAATGTGAGGCGGCAGTGCTCTCGAGTTCAACGGGTGTAGTAGATAGTCACGGATTAATGCTGTCATTGCTAGGTGGGTTTGAGGATGCGGGCGGCATGGTCGCCTATCAATCTCCCTTACTTAGCGCTAAGCCGATCGGCAATGATGCCCAAGGTGGCTTTGAGCTCACGATTGGCGGAGCAGATGGCATGACCATTCAGACTAAATTATTGATTAATTGTGCGGGGCTCAGTGCCCCAGCACTAGCTCAAAAAATTGAAGGCCTCTCGAAAGACCGAATACCCAAAGCCTACTTCGCAAAAGGTAATTACTTCTCTTTATCCGGTAAATCTCCGTTCAGTCATTTGATATATCCAATACCTGAGCCTGGCGGCTTAGGCGTTCATCTCACTCTCGATATGGGTGGTCAGGCGAAGTTTGGTCCAGACGTAGAATGGCTTGATATCGATGAAGAAAGCCAGATTAACTACACAGTGGATCAAGGACGGGGAGATAGCTTTTATGCAGCCGTCAGAAAATATTGGCCCGACCTTAAAGATGGCTCTTTACAAGCAGATTACTCGGGCGTCAGAGCCAAAATCGTCCCGCCAAACGCCTCGGCAGGAGACTTTTACTTTGAAGGCCCCCAGCAGCATCAACTAAACGGATTATTCAATCTGTATGGCTTTGAGTCCCCGGGCCTTACCTCTTGTTTAGCAATTGCCCAGCATTTGGAGGCGCAAATCAAAAGTTCTCTATAATCCAAGCTCAATTCCCATAGGAAGAGTGGCAGAGCGGTTGAATGCACCAGTCTTGAAAACTGGCGAGGATGAAAGTCCTCCGTGAGTTCGAATCTCACCTCTTCCGCCAGCTAGACTAATAAGCTATTAAAGTCATTAAATACAAAGGCTTACGATAAATTCAAAATACTGATTCAACCCATGTATTCAACCCATATCATGCGTTGATTTGTTCTCACTAAGAACAACCTTGTAATCCACTCCAGAACCTTTACCTTCCAACACTTCTAGAACGCATTTAGAAGGGGTATGGAGATGAAGAAAGTCTGTCTGTATTGTCGAGTGTCAACTACACATCAAACCTCTGAGAATCAACTCAGAGAACTTCGGGTAGTTGTAGAGCGAATGGGATATGAAATCGTCTCAGAGTTCATTGATAACGGTATATCGGGCGCCAAATCAAGAAAAGATCGACCTGCGCTAGATGAAATGATGAAATTAGCAACTCAACGTAAGTTTGAGATTGTCATGTGTTGGTCAATCGATCGTCTAGGCAGAAGTCTTCAGCATCTGGTTGAAATCCTCAATGAACTCCAAGCAATGAAGATTGACCTCTACTTCATGCAGCAGGGAATGGATACGACAACACCAAGTGGTCGAATGATCTTCTCAGTATTTGGAGCAATAGGGGAGTTTGAGCGAAATTTGATACGAGAAAGGGTCATTGCAGGGCAACAAAGAGCGAAGGCATCAGGCACTCATATAGGGCGCCCAACGAAGATGAATGATGGGATGAAATCAGCAATTCAGGTAATGCATCAGAATGGCATGAGTGTTCGACAGATTGCCAAATCCTGCAAAGTGGGTGTGGGAACCGTATATTCCGTCTTATGAAGATATTTTGATATATAGGTAATAACCCTCAGTTAACATAATTATTAATAATATTATAAAAAATATGAGTAATAATAAATTTGAACTAGTAAATTGTTTAATACGCATGATTATTTGGTATCGAAAAAATACAAGTGCAAGGGTTCTGGCGTTATCAAAATCATGTATTTTTCAACCATCCTGTTCAAGATACATGTGCGTGTGCTTAAGAAGATTTGGAATCTTTAAGGGATTTCCGGTTGGATTGAGACGGTTCACGCGTTGTTCGGCCTTAAGAAGTAATGGTGGATACGACCCAGTCCCAAAAATTTTACAAAAGGAGAAGTGATGGAATACGAATATAAAGTAACTGGTTTTGATGCAAAGGTTTCATTGGGTGATTGTAAAGACGGTTCTGCAGCTAGAAAGATATCAGCTCAACTTGAGTTAGCACTTCAAGAGCATGCTAGAGACGGATGGGAGCTGCAGGGTCAATACCAATTTGAGGTAGATGTAGAAGCAGGATGTTTCGACAAGTTATTCGGTGGAAAAGATACTACCTTCAGAATGTATCAGTTAGTCTTTAGACGCCCAATGTAACGGAAGAATACGATGGATAATTGCAAATCATGCGGAGCCTCAAAGCCAGCCACTAGTTCGAATTTCTCGTTTGTATGTGAGTATTGCGGAGCAAAGAATGTGGACGATCAATATTTTATTGAAAGAGCTAAAAGCATTGATTCAAACAAGGCAAGCTCTTGTTTTCATTTGGGTCTAGTAGCATTTAACGCTGGAGACTATCTGCAGGCAGATTTGCAATTTATGGAAGCTGTTAAGGAAGATGGTCTGAATACTGATGCCTGGATTTACTTGGCACATACAAAGGCAAAAACTCTTAAGCCTTCAAATTTTGAAAAAAATTTGGCTACTGCAATTAATTGCATTCAAAAGGCAAAAGAAATAGATGCTCATGCTGAAGTAGTTGAGTTTGGCTCAAATGCTATTGCTAACTCCTTTTTGGCTCAGGCTGTAGTGGGATCGAAGTATTATTTTGATACTGCTGAAAAAAGGTTTGTCGCTTATGGCCAGGGGACATCCGAGGTAGTTGATGAGGTTGAGAAGGGTTATGCGCTAATAAATAAAGCCTTTTCGCTCGCTCCAACTGATTCGTCTTTAATTGCCCTTGCTTCTGCTTATGCCATATCCCAGACATTTAGATTTGATGATGAGGTGAGAATTTCCTCTCCAGTGCTCAAATCAAGTCGATCCATTTATAGTGAAAAATTATTTGCAATTTATGTAAAAAATAAAGATGTTGCAGAAAACGCTATTGGAAGCTTCAAGAAGTATCAAAATAAAATTCAATATTTAATGGAGAAGATGTCCAAAGCGTCAAGCAAGTCAGCAACTCCTGCAAGAGGTTCTGAGGGGACTAATCAATCTTACGCGGGGTCAAGCACCTCCACTTCTGGCCTTGATGATTCCAAGAAGAAATATATAGCAATAGGGGTTGCGGTTGTCGTTTCAATTGGCGGCGCAATTCTCTACTCTAATAAAAATTCCACCCCAGGCATTAAGCAAATGCCCTCGAATGTTGCCGCTCCTAGTACTCAATATCAGGCTAATAATCAGATCGATCAGACAGCAGGTCAGCAAACTCAGTGTTCTAACATTGCAGAGTGTGTTCAATTAAGCATTGCCGCATCAGCAGAAGGTAATCTTGATGCAGTTAGAGCGATAGCCACCCAAATAGATTCATTTCCAAAGCCTGATTTAGGAAATAAGCCGGTATCTAGAAAGTTGAATACCGAAGGGTTGGATTATTTTAAGCAGGAAAACTACACCCAAGCTATCAATCTCTTTTCACAAGCAGCTTCAGAGAATCCTCGCGACGTTGAGGTGATTGGCAATCTTGGATTTGCTTACTTAAAAGCTGGAAAATTAAACGAAGCAATTAAGTATTTGCAGCAAGCTTTAGTTTTGGATCCCCGGAGAACTTCCACTTGGACGCCTTTAGCTGAAGCTTATGCACTGCAAAATAAGAGTGGTGAGGCGCTTGCCGCGTTAAGCATAAGTTACTCCTGGTCCAGCAACAGAGAAAAATCTCAAAAGTTTTATCAGGATCAGGTCGATAAAAATCAATATAACAATCCGCAAATTACGAAACTTTATGCTGATATGCTGAAGCTAATTTCCGCTAGTAATTGAAGCTTTAATATTTGATAGTTTTTGAATTTGATTTTGGGTGATATCTGCGGATATCCCCAATTTAATTAAGCCGTCTATTATTTCGTTAATCTTTATATTATTAAGACCTGAGTCTTCAAGCCTTGATTCTAAAGTCTGAATTTCATTAGTATCTGAATTTTTTTGTAATAGCTCCAATTTAATTTCCGCGATAGCTTTGCGTAACTTTGATGGAATTTGATGATTAACTAGGTCTGATGATTTTTCATTGGTTTGATTTCTCTTTAGCCCATATACAAAAAGGGGAATTCCAAGGTTGATTGCGTAAAGAATAATCATGATTACAACAAAATATTTTTGATCTATTACGCGCCATAAAAGATTAAAAATAAATGAAAGGTTATAAATAACTGCTACTGAGGTAGATGCAATTATTCCTCCGGCAAGAAGGGCTGTATCTTTTTTATCTTCTTTATCGTTAATAAGTACCAAACCCACAGCCAAGAATGTGTAATTAAATATTAGTAGCGATAGTGGTATGTCTTGGGATGTTAAATTCGGAAAATGTGCTGAAAAGCTATCAATTAATTCTGGTCTCAGAATGAATATCAGCGATCCAAGCGCAAAATATCCCAGTAGATAGGAGGCAATTAAAAACATTACAGATCCTCTAGTAATTTTGATTTCTTCTGCTGGTATTCGGATTCGTTTATTAACTGACTATCGTACAACGACTTCAATTTTTTTAACTTTTCTTCGAGACTTTGCTCTTGGCTATTGCTTGGGGTCATTTGTGCCGCCGCCCCCGTAGCTAATGCGCCACCTAAACCAATCTGAGTAATTATTGGTAATACGCCGCCAGATTCATTCTTAGCAGCATCTCCAAGCACTTCAAACGTTTTAATAGTTTTATAACTATCCGTGATGGTCGCTGACCCGAGTTGTTCAGCTTCCATTTTCTTGAGCATGATTGCCTGCACTTTTGCGAGCTCTTCATCGGGTAGATTTATTCTGTCAACCGATAGATTTGTTAATTCAATTCCATATGCATTTAGTCTTGTATTAAAAACTTTTCTAACCTCAGATGCTACATGGGTGAGGGAAGCGTTAATATTGAATACAGATGCTGCTCCGGTAGCAATTAACTTTGATATCACCTCTGAGATATCCTGGATTAACTCGCCCCTAAAGTATTCGTAAATCTGACCTGTTTCAGCAAATTGTCTTGCGCCAACCATTTGCTCAACAAACATAAGTGGGTCCTTAATTTCTACACCCCACTGACCAAATGCTCTAACGCTAACTGGAATACCAAATTTAGGATCTATTAAGGGGATTGGGGCGGTGGTGCCCCATTTTAGATCACGTTTAGGTGTTTTATTAACAAACCAAACTTCTGCAGCAAATGGAGTTTGTCCGCCAAATGGAAGTTTTATTAAACTGCCGAGTATGGGGAGGTTATTCGTGGAGAGCGTATGGCTACCTGGTCCAAAATAATCAACATTAACACCATTTTTTCTAAAAATTGCATTTTGTGTTTCGTGAACTATAAGTTGCGAGCCAAGCGTAATATCATCCGATGGGTATTTCCAAACAAGTTCAGTGTCATCTGCTGGGTCATACTTAATTCGATCGAAAATCGCCATAGTTCCTCCTTATTTGCCCTCTCATCTTACTACCTCATTATGTATTTTATAAACTTTTAGCCCAAATTGGGGTTAGGGTTGGCAAGGGTATATAAATTAAGCATCAACTTACTGAACACTTCAATATTCATCAAAAATCATGCTCCTGATAGCGTTAAATCAGGAGCATTTTTTTCGACTTTTTGAACACCTACTTTTGTTCTCACTAAGAACAAAATTTCCCTGATTTTTATCTAATTTTCAAGTGCGTAAATGCCACGAAACCCATATAGATATTGACAAATAGGCTGTTTTTTGCTACAATGAATTCATAGTAGTAGATTTAATCGTGCTTCCCATAAGAGTGCTCCAATGCCCTCTGAAACCACGAGATAGTGACAACCAATAATTACAGCAAAGTCACTCTTTTTAAGTAAATCGAATTAAGCAAAAATTGTTAATCCTTCATTGGATTGTCACTTTCTTTGCTCAAAATTTATCAACAAATTAATGGAGATTTTATGGGTATAGCTATGGTTACAACTAATAAGAATATTGCAGATGAATATGTTCGCAGATATCAGCGATCGACTAAAAACGCCATTGAGGGCATTTTAAATATGGGTGAGGCGGTCTACGAGATTTATACAAAATTTAAGACGGGAGAGATTCCTGGGGATGATTTAGAGTATTTCTGTAAGTCTGTGAATTTAGACTCAAAGGGTTCATCTTTCAGGAAATACAAGGCGATTGGCAGAAATGCCGATAAATTTAGACTCTATATGGATAAGTTGCCTTCATCATTCTCAGTGCTCTATGAAATGGCGACATTAAATGCTGACGACTTTGAGAGATATGTGGTGAGAACTTCATTTTCTAAGGAGATAACACTTGAGAATCTCAAGAAAATGATGAATAAGTCCTCTGTTCTTACTAAAAACAAGTTGCTAAATCCACCATCTTTAAGATCTAAACCACTTGCTCTATCAAGGGTTATTAATAAGATAAACAGGTTTGAAATCAGTATTGTTCGTGATTTGCCTCAATCAGATTTTGATCGGGTGGTTCAGATGCTGGCTGACTACAGAAATAAAGGATGGATTCGCTTTGAGGATCCTGAGATCACAGAATCTTTGCATGAAGAATCGGATAGCTGCGATGAAGTTGATGATGGTGAAAAGTATTTCTCTACATTTCAAGAACAAGATATTAGAGAGCTGCGAGCATAAAAAAGATTCTTCCAAGGTCAAATTGTAGTTTCAGTAACTGTAAATCTAGGAAATCTTTTGGAGGAGGGGTCTTGGGAATGGTGAAAGTGGTAAACATGCAAAATATATCTTCATGTATACCAAAATATCTGCTGAAATCATTAAAAAATTGGATAAGTAAGTATGTCCGCTTTTGAATTTGAATCCATTTCCTGCTCCAACCAATAGAACCTTGATACGCAGTATCAAATGACTGAACGCAGTGAAGTCATGAATTAAGACTCCCCCCAAAAGACATTGAATCCTATTCCTACCTCTATTTGGAAATGGTGATTCTAGAGTTACCACTATCTATCTAATAGTTCCAAGCTTTTTTAATAAGCAGTCAATGATTCATGCTGCGAAAGCGCCACCATCTTCCAGCGCTTTGAGCTCTTGCCCTGTAATACCCAATTCCTTGAGCACTTCATCGGTGTGCTCACCGAGTAGAGG
>Ga0114958_10001823_pt1 | contig 16411 bp, 16 predicted proteins | sample C_130208_EF_Meta_FD_89577 | JGI IMG/M metagenome (GOLD analysis project Ga0114958, IMG submission 89577) | Freshwater microbial communities from Lake Croche, Canada to study carbon cycling - C_130208_EF_MetaG | ecosystem: Environmental > Aquatic > Freshwater > Lake | place: Lake Croche, Canada...
CTCGCCGTCTTCAACCTGCCTCAGCCCGGCAACACCGAGAAGGGCCTCAACCTCCGCGCCTTCGAAATCCCCGCCGCCGGGGGCATCGGCACCTACCCGGACGTTGCCGACCTCCCGAGGTGCTTCGAGCCCGGCAAAGAAATCCTCGTTTACAAGGACGCCGCCGATCTCGCCAGGCAGTTCGATGCCCTTTGCCTCGACCCCTCACGTGCCGCCGCCATGATCGAGGCCGGTCGCGCCCGCACCCTCCGCGACCACACATTCTCTCAACGCGCCCAAACCATTCTCAACGACTGGCTTCACTAAGCCCTGTCTTCCTCTTCGTTTGGAATTTAGAGCTTAGAATTTCGGATTTCCTCTCCACCCGATGATCATCTCCCACAAATACCGATTCATCTTCGTGAAGACCGCCAAGACCGCGGGAACCAGCCTCGAGGTCTTTCTCGGAAAACACTGCGGTGAGGACGACATCATCACCCCCACCTACCCGCTCGTCGAAGGCCACCGCCCACGCAACTTCGAGCAATCGTTCTGGCCCTTTCCGGAACTCTTCAGCTTCAACTACTCGCGCGACAACTCGATCTTCTGCGAGCGACGCTTCTTCACGCCCATCCGCACCCTCAAGGACTGCTACAAGCGCCGCCGCTACCACGAGCACATCCCGGCCCGTGTCCTCAAACAACGCGTCGATCCGAAGATTTGGAAGACCTACCACAAGTTCAGCTTCGAGCGGAATCCCTGGGAAAAGACCCTCTCGCACTACCACATGCAGAGTAAGGTCCGCGGCGGGACCATGACCCTCGACGAGTATCTGGATCGCGGCGACCACTGCCTCAACTACCCCTTCTACACCGATCAAAAGGGCGACGTGATGGTCGATCAGATCATCAAGTATGAGAGCATGGACGAGGACTTCGGATCGCTTTGTCGGCGTTTCGGCATCCCCTGGGAAGGCTCGCTCGGCGTGAATGCCAAGGGCGACTACCGCTCTGACCGCCGCCCCTACACCGAGGTCCTAACAAGCGAACAGGCCGACCGGATCACAAAAATTTTCCAGCGTGAGATCGAGATGCATGGGTATCGGTTTGGGGGGTAAGACGCTTTGCCTTCTCCCGATGCCAGCGGCATCACAGCCAGTAGCCGGTGGTTGAGCGCAGCGATACCACCGGATAAGGATCCAGAGAACCCGCACCCCAGCGGGGTGCCAGCACAGCCCGATCATGCCCTCGACCCACACCTGACTCCTCCTCCATCTGGTGTTCGTGACCAAGAATCGTGAGCCAATGATTTCATCCGAATGGAAAGATCGTTTCCATGAATACCTCGGCGGAGCAGTGCATGGACTGGGGGGCTTTTCTCTCGGAGTCGGGGGCGTGGCGGATCATGTTCACCTGTTGGTCGGTTTGAAACCCACGCATTGCCTTTCCGATTTCATGCGTGAACTCAAGAAGGCTTCTACTTCCTGGGTGAGGGAGACGTTCAAACAACCACACTTTCAATGGCAGGAAAGTTACGCGGCGTTTTCTGTTAGCGCCTCTTCGCGTGATTCAGTTCGAGACGACATCGCCAATCAGGAGGCCCATCATCGGCATAAGACCTTCAGGGAAGAGCTGATCACGTTTCTCCAAAAATCCGGAATCGACTACGACGAGCGGTATCTGGATTGAGCGTATGCCAGCAAGTCAGCCCGCTGGCACCCCTCCAGAGTGCATCCATCTTTCACCTCCAGACCCCGGGTGGTCGCTTCGCCCTTCTTCGCTGAGGCTACGAAGGCCAAGCTCGACCCGGGGCTACTGGCTGCTATCCCTGCCAGGATGAAGGAACCCTGAACTCACGGCTTCTCCAACGCTTTCCGAATCCCCGCCCGCTCATCGGGCAGCTTGGTTTCGGCGTCCTTGAAAAGGCGTTCGACTTCGGCGAGGTAGGCGTCCCGGTTCTTCGGATCGACGTGGTAGCCGAGGGCCTTGTCCTCGTTGCGAGCCCCTAACAGAAGCGCCGCGTAGCGATCGCCGGCGGCGGGGGTGAAGTGGATGGGATCGAGCCAGTTTTCCATCGCTTTTGGCTGGTCGCGTGGTGGGAAGGGTTCGGTGGTGGTGGGAGACGGAAGATTGAGATCCCAGAATTCGCAGGGCCGCTGTGGGTGGGTGGCGTTGGTTTCCTGCACCAGGTTCGCAATTGCGCGGCGCTCGGCGAGGAACCAGGGATCGGGTGATCCCTTTTCCTGCATCGCCTGACAAAGCGTGAGGTGGTTCGGCGGGATCGCGAGGATGGCCCTCACTCCGCGCGAAGCACAGGCATCGAGCATGGCCCGGACGACTTCAATCTTGTCCGCTTGGATGCCGAGGCCACGCTTCTGATAGTCCGTCAGCTGCACCGCCCAGGGAAGATAGAATTTCTCCATCGTCTCGAAGTAGTTGAGACGCGGTGGCTTTTTCAAGTGAAGGCCAAGAGTGGTGTAGGCTGGAGATTTCTTCGTCGCGGCGAGATTGAGCGAGACCACCGAGGCATCGACCGCGCGCTGGCTGAAGACATAGCGCAGCGAGCGCTCGACCGGATCGCTTTTCGCCAGTGGGGAAAACTCGAAGTCGCTCTCGATCTGGATCTTTCCCGGCCGGGTCAGATCGCCCGCATCGAGGAACAGGATGGCGGTCTTCGGTGACTGGTGGGCGAGGGCGTGATCGAGCATCGAGCGGGTCTCGAAGAGGTCGCCGCCGGGCATGCCGAGATTGACCACCTTCATTCCGGCGAAGGCGGGTCCGGCGGGGTCCATGCCAGTGTTGGGCCTCGAACTGCCGATGATCAGCACGTCCCAGGGACCCCGGATGGCGAGCCCGGCCTTGCACGTACGAATCTCGGCATCGATTTCGCGGTAGGGGTCGAGCGACTTGATTTCAGTCGACTCCGGCAGCACGCGCCAGGGATTCACGAGCACATTCGCGGCTGCGGTCAGGACCAGTCCCACGGCCCCGAGACCGAAGAACCAGCGAAGATGTCGTTGTGCCGGATGCGCCAAGGTGGTGCTTGTTGTTAGATCGCAGCGAGGACGGCGTTGAAGGTCGCGCTCGGCCGGAGGGCGGCGTTGGCTTTGGCGTCGTCAGGGAGGTAATATCCGCCGATGTCGACCGGCTGGCCTTGGACGGCTAACAGCTCGGAAACGATTTTCTCCTCGTTGGTTGTTAGAGCGGCCGCGACGGGAGTGAAGATGGCCTTCAAATCGGCATCCTTGTCCTGCGCGGCGAGGGCTTGGGCCCAATAAAGCGCCAGATAGAAGTGCGAGCCACGGTTGTCGATGGTGCCGAGCTTGCGGCCGGGCGAGCGGTCGAACTCGAGGAATTTGCCGGTGGCGGCGTCGAGGGTGTCGGCGAGGACTTTGGCTTTCGGGAGGCTGAAGGTTTCGCTGATGTGTTCGAACGATGGAGCGAGGGCGAAGAACTCGCCGAGGGAGTCCCAGCGGAGGTAGTTTTCTTCGGTGAACTGCTCGACGTGCTTCGGGGCGGAACCGCCGGCGCCGGTTTCGAAGAGGCCGCCGCCGTTCATGAGGGGAACGATGGAGAGCATCTTGGCGCTGGTGCCGACTTCGAGGATCGGGAAGAGGTCGGTGTTGTAGTCGCGCAGGACGTTGCCGGTGACGCTGATGGTGTCCTTGCCTTGGACGATTCTTTCTAACGAGAAGGTGCAGGCCTCGGCGGGCGGGAGGATGCGAAGATCGAGGCCGGTGGTTTCGTGGTCCTTGAGGTAGGTCTCGACCTTGGCGATGATCTGGGCGTCGTGGGCGCGGTTCTTGTCGAGCCAGAAGATGGCGGGATCGCCGGAAGCGCGGGCGCGTTTGACGGCGAGCTTCACCCAATCCTGGACGGGGGCGTCTTTCGTTTGGCAGGCGCGCCAGATGTCGCCGGCCTCGACCTGATGTTCCATCAGGATCTCGGGTTGAGAGTTGAGAGTTGAAGGTTGAGAGGAAGAGATTTTGACAACGCGAACCGTACCTTTGGCGGGAACCTCGAAGGTCTTGTTGTGCGAGCCGTATTCTTCGGCGGCCTGGGCCATGAGGCCGACGTTCGGGACGGAGCCCATGGTCTTTGGGTCGAGCGCGCCGTTCTTTTTGCAGAAGTCGATGGTGGCCTGATAGATGCCGGCGTAGCTGGAATCCGGGATCACGGCGAGGGTGTCGCCAGTCTTGCCCTGCGCGTCCCAGACTTTTCCACCCGCGCGGATCATGGCGGGCATGGAGGCGTCGACGATGACGTCAGATGGGACGTGAAGGTTGGTGATGCCTTTGTCGGAATTCACCATCGAGAGCGCGGGGCCGTTCGCGTAGGCCGCTTGGATGTCGGCTTCGATCTCGGCCTTCTTGTCGGCGGGGAGTTTGTCTAACTTCGCGACGAGGTCGCCGAAGCCGTTGCGGAAGTCGACGCCGAGTTCCTTGAGGGTGTCGGCGTGTTTGGCGATCAGGTCCTTGAAGAAGACCTCGACGGCGTGGCCGAAGATGATGGGGTCGCTGACCTTCATCATCGTGGCCTTCATGTGGAGCGAGAGCAGGACATTGTCGGCCTTGGCCTTGGCGATCTGCTGGCCGAGGAACTCGACGAGTGCGGCCTTGCTCATGAAGGTGGCGTCGAGGATCTCACCGGCCTTGAGCGGGGTGGATTCCTTGAGGACCCTGGTGCTGCCGTCCGCGCCGACAAATTCGATCTTCACATCGGTGGCGGCGGGGACGCAGACGGATTTTTCGTTGGAGAAGAAATCGCCGTGGCCGTCCATCGAGCCGACTGAGGTTTTCGAATCGGCGGACCACTTGCCCATCGAGTGCGGGTGGGCCTTGGCGTAGTCCTTCACGGCTCTCGGCGCGCGGCGGTCGGAGTTGCCTTCGCGGAGGACGGGGTTCACGGCGCTGCCCATCACTTTCGCGTAGCGGGCCTTGATGTCCTTCTCGGCGTCGGTGGTGGCGGTTTCCGGGAGATTGGGGAGCGCGTAGCCTTTCGACTGGAGCTCGGCGATCGCGGCCTTGAGCTGCGGGACGGAGGCGGAGACGTTCGGGAGCTTGATGATGTTCGCCTCGGGCTGGAGGGTCCAGGCGCCGAGTTCGGAGAGGGCGTCGGGGAGCTGCTGGTCAGCGCTGAGGAAGTCCGGGAACTGGGAAATGATGCGGCCGGCGAGCGAGATGTCGCGGGTTTCCACGGTGATTCCAGAGTGCTTGGTGAAGGCCTGGACGATCGGGAGAAAGGAATAGGTCGCGAGCGCTGGGGCTTCGTCGGTTTTCGTGTAGATGATGGTGGGAACTCCGGACATGGACATGGGGGTCGGTTGAAACCGGCCTTCGACTAGGGATTTCCGGTTCCGGGGTCAATCCCCGGCCTTGAAATGCGTGGATTCCTCTCCGCAGAGGGCAGGCTCAGTCTTCCTCTTCTTCCGGCGGTTCGCCCGGGTGGAACTGGGAGATGATCTTGTCGATGGCTTCGATGATCCCCCAGGTTCCCCGCTTGCGTTGGTACTTCCGCCAGAGGACGTCGCGGAGTTCGCGCCAGAGCTCGACGGGGACGGGGTTGACGATTTCCCAATCGGGATCGGTTTTGAGAGTCGTTAGAAACGTCCAGCGTCCGCCCTGGTGGTTGGCGCGGAAGTATCGCATGCCCTCGTCGGTCCGCTCCCGCCATTCGTGACTCTCCATGCCGGGACTGTGCGCGGTGCAAATCCAGACTCCAAGCCGGAACTTGGAACTTGGAACTCGGAGCATTCCTCTGTCAGCATCCCCTGCGTGCGCCGGGCCTTGCAAAGTGATGTGCTGAAAATCCTCGCTTACATGGTGATTTCGCTGCTGACGGGCGCACTGCTCGCTCCGTGGCTGTATGCAGCGGGGAAGGCTCTGGCCGAGGTGAGTCAGGGGAAGGCGACGAACGGGTTCATCGAGTGGCTGTCCGCTTCGTGCCGGAAGGCGGATTTTCCGATTTTCTTCAACCGCGCACTGATGATTTCGGCGTTCGTGCTGGTTTTTCCGCTGATCCAGTGGCTGAACATTGAGCGGGGAAAGCTCGCTTTTCGCGATACCCCATGGTCGCTGCGGCTTCCGGAAGCCGCAGTCGCGGCCAACGTCGGCCAGCCCTTGAAGCGCAATCAGCGTGGTCCCTTGAGCCTGCTTTTCGGGTTCGTGATCGCGGCATCCAGCACACTGCTCATGGGGCTGTTGTTGGTCCAAGCCGGCGCGTTTGTCTGGAGGCAGGGCCTGGTTTCACCAGGCGGGGTGGTTGTTGCAGTCGACGGATGGAAAGTGGTGCGGTCGGCGATGGGGCCGGCGGCAGTGGTTTCCCTCATCGAGGAAGTTCTGTTTCGTGGCGTGTTGCTGGGGTTGTTCATGAGGGCGATGCGTCCCCGGGGGGCGATCATTTCGGTGTCGGTTCTCTTTGCCTTCGTGCACTTCCTTCAGCCGCCGTTCGGCGTGATGGTGCCGGACCCGGAGTCGCCGATCGCCGGCCTGTGGCTGATCGGGCAGATGATGGGGCGTTTCGCCCAACCAATCGAATTGGTGTCTTGTTTCGGGACGTTGATGGCGGTGGGACTGGTGCTGGCGTACGCGCGCTGGCGCACGGCGTCGTTGTGGTTGCCGATCGGCCTTCATGCTGGCTGGATTTTTGGAGTCATGATTTTCAAGGGGATCAGTCTGGTTGCTCCGGGCGTCAGTCCGGCGTCGAGATTCCTGTTTGGATCGACCCTGCGGGAGGGTCTGGTGCCCTCGATCATGATCATCGCGACCGGTGTGGCGGTCCATTGGTTCACGAAACCCTCTCATGGTGCTGCCCGCTCCGCCCAGTGATGTGTTTCGCCGCGGTGGATTCAGCCGGCTGCTGGATCTGATCTATCCGCCGTCGTGTGCCCTGTGCTGCGAGGCCTTGCGCGATGGGCGGTCGCTGTGTTCGCCCTGTCGCGAGGGCCTGCCGCGTCTGGCGGATCCATTTTGTAGGGTGTGCGGAGAAGGGTTCGACGGGCAAATCGACGGAGCGTTCGAGTGCCCGAACTGCCGGGATCTGAGCTTCGCCTTCGAGTTCGCCCGCCCGGCCTTGTTTTATGATGAACGCACGATGGGGCTGATTCACCGGCTGAAATACAGTCGCGAGGTCCACCTGGCGCGGGAGCTTGGTTCGCTGGCGGCGGAGGCCTTCGAGGATCCGCGCCTGGCCGAGGCGATGTCGGGAAACTGGCCGCTCGTTCCCGTGCCCTTGCACCACAGCCGTTTCCAGCACCGGCATTTCAACCAATCCGCCGAGATCGCCCGGGTGCTGGCGATGGCGACCGGATTGCCGCTGCTCAAAGCACTGAAACGCACCCGCCGCACCGAAACCCAAACCCGCCTCAGTCGCGCGCAGCGCCTGGCGAACCTGCGTGGGGCCTTTGCCATGAGTGGGAGCGGGCTGAAATTCTCCGCCGCGAAGCCAGCGGGCGCGGTGCTCGTCGATGATGTCTTCACGACCGGCTCGACTGTCCACGAATGCGCCCGTGTCCTCCGGCGGGCAGGGGTTCAAAAGGTGATTGTCGTCACTGTCATGCGCGGCTAGCGTCCGCGTCACGGCGCCTCCCGCCTCCGAACTCCGGACCATTTTCACCACCATGGGCATTTTCAACAAACCCCGACTCCGCAGCCGCGAAAAGCGCGACGACATGCCGGAGGGCCTCTGGGCCAAGTGCCCCGAGTGCGGCGCGATGCTTCACGCCCTCGAACTCAAGCAGCACCTTCAGACCTGCCACCACTGCGGAAACCATTTCCTGATGGATTCGTCCGAGCGGATCACGCTGCTCGCCGACCCGGGAAGCTTCGTGGAAACCGACGCGGGACTCGTCTCAGCCAACCCACTTGGCTTCGCAGGCTACGAGTTGAAGACCGCTGCGCTGCGCGAAAAGACCGGCCTCAATGATGCCGTTGTTACCGGGCGACTGACGATTGGCGGGAAGCCCGCCATGATCGCGGTGATGGATTTCAAGTATTTCGCCGGCTCGATGGGCTCGGTTGTCGGTGAGAAGATCACTCGCGCGGTCGAGACCGCCGTCGCCGAAAAGCGCGGCGTGATCATCGTGGCCGCCTCGTCCGGTGCGCGCATGCAGGAGGGGATGCTGTCGCTGATGCAGATGGCGAAAACCTGTGGTGCGCTCGCCCGCTTGTCTGAGGCAAAGCTGCCCTACATTTCCGTCTTCACTCATCCCACGACTGGAGGCGTCACCGCTTCGTTCGCCACCATCGGCGACATCAACCTCGCTGAGCCGAAGTGCATGATCGGCTTCGCGGGGCCGCGCGTCGTCAAGGAAACAACCCACCAGAACCTGCCGCCCGGTTTTCAGACGGCGGAGTTCATGCTCGAGCACGGTCTCATCGACGCCATCGTCCCGCGCGACAAGCTGCGCGACAAGCTGGTCGACCTGTTGGCATACATGATGCCGGATTAACTCATCCGCGCGATGACCTACCGCGACGCGATCGACTGGCTGTTTTCCACCCAGATGTTCGGCATCAAGCTGGGCCTCGAGGGGCCGAGGCATCTGTTGAAGGAGACGCTGGCCTACCCGTCTAACAAGACGAAGGTCATCCACGTCGCGGGCACCAACGGCAAGGGCAGCACCTGCGCGATGATCGACAGTGTGGCTCGCGCCGGCGGCAGGCGCACCGGGCTTTTCACCTCGCCGCATCTCATCGACTACCGTGAGCGGATCAAGGTGTCCGGCGTGGAAATCCCCGAGGAAAACTGCGCGGCAATGCTCACCACTTTGAGATCGATCTGCGAACGGATGGAAACGCATCCGACATTTTTCGAGATCACGCTGGCCGTGGCGATGCGCTGGTTTTGCGAGCGCGAGTGCGAGCTCATCATCCTGGAGACGGGCATGGGCGGCCGGATGGATGCCACCACCGCCGTGCCTGCGGATTTATGCGTCATCACTCCGATCGGGCTCGATCACATGCAGTGGCTAGGCGACACTCTCGAGCTGATCGCGGCGGAAAAGGCCGGCATTTTCCTCGACGGAGTGCCGGTGGTCTCGTCGGCGCAGGAGACGGCGGCGAGGTTGGTTTTGGAGAAGCAAGCGAACGAGCGGCGCTGCCCGATCGAGTTCATCGAAGACGCGCTGGCCGGTTACTCGATCGCCCTGTTAGGCCCGCATCAGGCCAGGAACGCCGCGCTGGCGGTTGCCGCCCTGCATCGGCTCGGCATGCGGCTCGACTTCGACATCCTCCAACACGGACTCGCGAAAGTGAACTGGCCGGGACGCTTCGAGCGTTTTCCAGCGACGGATCGACCGGAGATCATCCTCGATGGTGCGCACAATCCCCACGCCGCCGAAGTCCTCGCCGAAACGTGGCGACAGCAGTTCGGAGACACGAAAGGCACCCTGATCTTCAGTGCGGTGGCCGCGAAGGACATCCGTGGCATCCTCGCGATGCTGGCTCCGCTGGCGGCGCGGATTCATCTTTGCCCGGTCGATACGCCGCGTGCGGTGAGCGCCTCGGATCTTGCCGCCGAATTACCGGAAAACACGCCGCCGCACCGGACCTTCAGAACGTTTCAAGAAGCACTCGACGCGTCACTGCCGCACACCGAGCCGATCCTCATCGCGGGGTCGCTCTACCTCGTCGGTGAAGCGAAGGCCTGGCTGGAAGGCCGGACCTTCCAGTCCTGCACGCAGTGACCCATTCCTCCGTTTCGCCCTCATCGAGAAGCACGTATTAAGAAGCTGACAAATCAGAGAAAGCGGCAAGTCTGAGGCGTGAATGAGCCATTTCGCATCTTTATTGGCTGGGATTCGAGGCAGCCGCAATGCGCTGATGTGCTTGCCTTCAGCCTGGTTCGGCACGCCAGTATTCCGCTTGATATCCGCTTCCTGAAGCTCGATGAGCTGGCATTCTCCCGGCCCCAGGATCCTCTTCAGTCCACTGAATTCACCTACACGCGTTTCCTCGTGCCCGCGCTTTCTGGGTATGAGGGCCGGGCGCTGTTTCTGGACTCCGACATGCTCTGCCTGGCGGACATCCGGGAGCTGGCGGAACTGGATCTTTCGCGGCATGCCTTGCGGGTGGTCCAGCATGACCATCAACCCGTGAATACGGTGAAAATGGACGGTAGGACGCAAACCTGTTACCCGAGGAAAAACTGGTCGAGCCTGATGCTGATGAACTGCTCGAAACTCCGGCTGTGGTCGCCCGAGGTCGTGCAGACCCGCAGTGGGGCCTACCTGCATCGGTTCGAGGATATTCCCGATCAGGAAATCGGGGACATCCCGAACGGTTGGAACGTGCTCGACGAGCGGCACGCGGACACCCGGCTGATCCACTACACGAACGGCGGCCCCTGGTTTGAAAACCATCGCAGTCATCCCCACGCGGCCGTGTGGTTCGAGTATCGCGATGCCATGTGCCGTGCGAACGCATGAACTCACTGAGCCCCCAAGAGTTTTACCGGATGTTCAGCGGTGCCTCGACCCTCAGCGTGGTCGGGAATTCCGATTCCCTGCTGCAGTGGGAAAACGGTGAACGGATCGACGCAAGCGACATGGTCGTGCGCTTCAACCGTGCCCGTGTCGAGGGTCTGGAAAAGCACGTCGGCTCGCGCACCGATCTGCTGGTGGTGAACCAGATCAACAACCTCGAACGCTCACCTCATCCCGCAGGCATGCTCAATCCGAAGGCGGCGCTGTTGCTCGCATTTCTTGATGAGTCCTCTTGGCTGGGCCGCGACAGCTTCTCGGACTGGTTGGGGGACATTCCGGTCTTCAGTACGATCCCGCCGGACATCGTGGGGATGGCGCATGAGCTCCATCATCGCGGCTACAGTTCCGGCACCTACGCGCTTTACCTGCTGACGACGATGTTCTCCTTTGAGCGGATTTTCATCACTGGCTTTAACTTCTTCGGACTCACCTCCGGCAGCTCCGGACATTATTTCTCGGGAAAGGACTTCGCGATGGGCTGGCATGAGGTCCTTCCGGAAATCCGCGTGTTCAGCCAGTTGCTCTCGCGCTTCTCCGGTGAGCTGGAAATGACGGAGGAAGTCGCCGAGGTGCTCGCGCAGTCGCAAGTGTCCGCCGAGATAGCCACTAGGAAGTTGCCGATCTCGGAGTTTCTGGCCCGCCAGTTGTTTCGCGCCGCGTATCTGGTGCGCAACGCCAGGCTCAGGCGTTGATCAGCGGTCCATCAGCGCGAACTTCAGCTCGCCCTCGGAGACGACCTCGCCGTTGACCAAGCAACGGCAGCGGGTCTGGCCGATCGAGCCGCGGATCTTGATGACTTCGGACTCGATGAAGAGCGTATCGCCTGGCAAGACCGGGCGACGCCACTTGACGTTGTCCGCGCTCATGAAGTAGCCGATTTTTCCGGCGTTCTCGGGCTTGCGGAGCATGAGGACGGAGGAAACCTGGGCCATGGCCTCAAGTTGCAGCACGCCCGGCATGATCGGGTGCCCGGGGAAGTGCCCGGGGAAGAAGGGCTCGTTGACGGTGACGTTTTTGATGCCGGTGCACTTCGTTTCGCCATCGAAGTCGATGATCCGATCAACCATCAGGAAGGGGTAGCGGTGCGGCAGGATTTTGAGGACGTCGTTGATGTCGAGGACGGTCTCACCCTTCGGAATCGAGACCGGTGGGACCATCGAACGCATCCGCGAATATTCGACCTTCAGAGTGGACGCCATCTTGGTGTTCGGGCCGTGGCCGGGCTTCACGGCGATGACGTGGCCGAGGATGCGCTTGCCGGAAAGGATGAGGTCGCCGATGAGGTCGAGCGCCTTGTGGCGGGCGAATTCGTTCGAGTAGCGCAGGGCTTCCTTCGACATCACCTCGTTGCCGCGGATCACGACGGCGCTTTCGAGCGAGCCACCCTTGATCAGGCCCTTTTCGAGCAGTGGCTTGACGTCCTCGTAGTAGACGAAAGTCCGGGCCGGAGCGATTTCCTTCTCGTAGAGCTCCGGAGTGACATCACTTGAGAAATACTGGGTGAAGCGGCCTTCGGGTCCGACATTGGTGACGGAGACCCGGAAGGTCTTGCTGGGAACGATGGTGATCAGGGTGCCGTCGCCCATTTCCTGATGGATCGGCTCGCGGATTTCCCAGGTCTTGCGCGCGGCGGCCTGGGCGATGACACCGGCTTTCTTGATCAGCTCGACGAAGGGGCGCGACGAGCCATCGCCGATTGGCGGCTCATTGGCGTCCATTTCGATCAGCGCGTTGTCAACTCCCATGCCGGCGAGGGCGGAGAGGACGTGCTCGACGGTATGGACCTTGACCGAGCCCTCGGCGAGGGTGGTGGCGCGCTCGACGGTCTGCACTTTCTCGACATCGGCGGAGATGAAGGGCTGATCCGGCAGATCGGTGCGGCGGAATTTGAAGCCGTGGCCCTCGGGCGCAGGCTTTAGGGTCAGGGAGACTTTTTCGCCGGTGTGAAGGGAGGTGCCTTCGAGCGTGGCGGAACCGGCGAGGGTGTGCTGAGCGTCTGCTGCCATGTGGTGGGCAGTGGAATGGCTGGACCGGGCTGTGGAAAGTGAAAAGTGGCGCGCGGTTCACCTCGCGGCTTGGTAAGGCGGGGCCACCGGGGCATGGTGGGGACGTGGACTTGCGCGCAGTGGCGGATTTCAAGGTAGTGGATGAAAGCGACGACTGGATCATCGTCGACAAGCCCGCGCCATTGATCGTCCACCCGGCGAACGGCAAGATCGAAGCAAACTTGCTCGGCGGGGTGGAGGTCCTGCTCTCCTACGAAATGGAGACGGGTGCCGCCCTTTCGATCATCACCCGGCTGGATCGCGAAACGAGCGGGATCGTGCTGATCGCGAAGCATCGGCTTGCGGCCCGTGATCTCGGTTGGATCTTCGAGCGTCGGCAGGCGCGAAAGGAGTATCTCGCCATCGTCCACGGTTGGCCGGAGCAGGAGGAATGGACCTGTGCCGCGCCGGTTTTACGACGAGGCGAGGTCGAGGCGTCGGAAATCTGGCTGCGGCAGATCGTTCACCAGGACGGGAAAGACTGCGAAACGAGTTTCAGGGTCGAGCAAAAGCTCTCTAGGAACGGGCGCCCGTTCTCCCTGATCAGGTGCTTTCCACGAACCGGCCGAATGCACCAGATCCGGGTCCATCTGGCTCACAGCGGCCACCCAATTGTCGGCGACAAGCTCTACTCAGGGGATGGCGGCGAATACTTGGAATGGATCGCAACAGGCTGGTCGAAAGACTTGGCTGAGCGGCTGTTGCTGGATCGTCACGCCCTGCACGCAGCGGTGCTTTCGATCCCGTGGGCGGTTGGAGAATTGACCTGGCATTCACCGCTCGCGAGGGATTTGCAAACCTTTCTCGACGGGGGAATTGCCAGCAAGCAAGGCACCCGCTAGGTACGGCCATGGCAGATTTGGCTGAAATTGTCTCGTTTCTGGATCGCGAGCTCAAAATCGCCGGGATTCCGGACTATGGTGGCGCCATGAACGGCTTGCAGCTGGAGAACAGCAGCGGCCAGGTCAGCAGGATTATCGCGGCGGTGGATGCGTCGCTCCCGGTGATCGAACAGATCGCAGCGGGTGGTCCGGGCCTGCTGCTGGTGCATCATGGAATGTTCTGGCAAGGCACCCAGGCACTCAGGGGGGTGTTTTTCAAAAAAATCAAAACCGCGCTGGAATCCGGATTGGCGATCTATTCCGCGCATCTCCCCCTCGACGTCCACCCGCGTTGGGGAAACAATGTCAATCTCGCCAATGCCCTTGGGATGCGGGAGCTGCAGCCGTTTTTGGATTGGAAGGGCCTGCCGATCGGGCTTCGAGGTGAGTGGAGCGGCAGTCGCTCGGAGTTGGGTGCCCGGCTGGCCGAGATCGTCGGTGGCCCGGTGCACATTTGCCCCGGGGGAGGCGACAGGCTTTCCACCGTGGGCCTAGTGACCGGCGGCGCAGGTGGAGAGACCGCTGCTGCTGCCGCTGCCGGGATCGATGCCTTCATCACGGGCGAGGGGCCCCATTGGAGCCATGTGCTGGCAGAGGAACTGGGGCTCAATCTCTACTTCGCCGGCCACTACGCGACGGAAACGTTCGGAGTGAGGGCTCTCGCGCGGGATCTTGCGCTGAGGTTCGACGTTGATTGGTCATTCGTGGATCGTCCCTCGGGCCTGTGATGAAGCGATCGCTCATTTCGGATCGGCTCCGGCGCGATGCTACAGCCCCAGAAATCCGTTCGAATCGAGATCATCGGACCATGAAATAGTCACCGAAAAATCCAAAAAAGCGCTTGCGGGTGGCCGCCTCCGGCTGCTACAGTCTCAACGTCATCGCGGGCATAGCTTAGTGGTAAAGCGCTATCCTTCCAAGTTAGACATGCGGGTTCGATTCCCGCTGCCCGCTTTCCGTAGCTTGCTCTGAAGATTTTCAAGAACACCTAATCGCATGAAGAAGATCCCCAGCCCCGTCGCCTTGGGCGCAGTTTTCGGACTTCTCTCCGCACCCTTCGCACTTGCTGAAGACAACTGCGCCAGTCTGTCTTTGGCGTTAAGGGATGCGATTACAGCGAAGCCTGCGGATTTACTTCAACTCGTTGAGGCCAAGGTGTCCGCAAGTCCCGGATGCTCCTGCGAAGTCGTCAAGACGGCGATCGAGGTGACCCAAGCCGACGCCAAGACCGTCGCGGCGATCGTTGAGGCAGCCTCTTCAGCCGCGCCTGACCAGATGCGCTTGATCGCGCAGTGCGCACTCGCCGTGGCTCCGGATGCGCTGGCGGATGTCCAGGCTGTCCTTGCCGAGCTCGACCCGAGTGGAGGCAAATCAGGGAACAGCGCCAAGGATTCCAAGGACGCGAAGGAGGCTCAGGTCACCGATACTTGGAATCCTCTCGACGAGCCAGGCGACAAGCACCAAACGCCAAAGACATCAGGAGACCCGTTGCCTCCTGGGCTGCCTACTGGTGACCCTCCGATCATCCCGTCACCGCCGCTGATAGGTTCCGATACCCGCTTCCGGACCCTGCGCTGATTTCAAGAATTGCGCTTTTGAATTTCTTCCCAAGCTGTATCATCCCCTCAATCTTACCACCTCCCCAAGCCAAGCATGAAATGCATCCTGCTCGCCGGAATCGCCGGACTCTCTCTCATCGGAGCTGTCCACGCTGAAGGTCTATACTACGCCGGCGCCGAATCGAAGGAAAGCATCCCTCTCAAGTGGTCTGTCGGAGCCAACCTGATCTACGACGACAACGTCAACCCAACCGCCACGGCCCTGACCGGGAGCGGGAGTGGGACCTCGGTCAATCCCTACGTTGGAGTTTCGTTCCTTTCCACCGCCCCCCAGACGACTTGTGAGGTGTTTGCGCGCCTTGGGATGATTTACTACTTGGACAAGCCAAGCGCAGGTGGAACGAAAGACCTCTACGGGCAGGCCCGTTTGGAAGCCAGCATCACCCATCGCTTCAACGAGCGCCTGCGTCTTGTCAGCCGCAACTTCCTGTCCTACGAGCTCGAGCCCGATTACGCCTACGGATACGCCAGCGGCCGTCAGGCAAGCGCCCCCTTTTATTGGCAGACCGACAATGCGCTCGGATATCGCTGGACCGAGCGGCTCGCCACCTACACCGGCATTACGCTCAGCAGCATCAACTACGACAAGGCGGTTCAGAACGCGGACCGGTTCACCGCTACCTTGTATCACCAATTCCGCTATCAGCTCAGCCCACAGACGGTGCTGACCGCTGACTATCGCTACTCTAAGACCACCGGGGATGCGCTCGCTTCTGACGCCACCGACCACTACCTCTTGGCGGGAATCGAGCACCGCTTCAGCCCGACGACGATCTTGATTGCCCGGGCAGGCACCCAGTTCCATCAGGTGGACGCGGTTGGCTCGTCCGACACCACCAGCCCGTTCTTCGAGCTGAACTTGAGTTCTCAGATAAACAGCGAGTTCAAAGTTAGCGCCTTCCTTCGCTACGGGCTTGAGAACAACGACACCGTCCGGGCAGTCGGATTCCCGGGTCAATTGTATGAGTTCAGCTCGCGCGGGACCCTCCGGGTTGGTGTAAAAGCGGACTATGCGATTTCGCAGAAGTTGTCGATTCTCGCCGGCGTTGATTATATACCTGCCAGCTTCAAAGACGGACGTAAAGTGGCGGATGACGGCGACCCGCTGACCCCCGTGGCCCCCGCAACCGCCTCGGGCCTGTCAGAAGACGTTATCAACGCCTACATCGGCCTGTCGCTCAAATTCACCGACACCATCAGCGGCGACCTCACTTACGACTTTACAGAGTCCACCTCGGACCTTCTGGATAATACCTACAACCGCAACCGGGTGAGCGTGGGAATCCGCGCCGAATTCTGATCTCTCACCGATCCACAAAAGCGTCACGATATTTGACTTTCGACAAACTCCCGCAATGTTCTCATTGCGGGAGTTTGCTTTTTCCGAAAAGCCCTGTCCAATCCA
>Ga0114958_10001824_pt1 | contig 16405 bp, 10 predicted proteins | sample C_130208_EF_Meta_FD_89577 | JGI IMG/M metagenome (GOLD analysis project Ga0114958, IMG submission 89577) | Freshwater microbial communities from Lake Croche, Canada to study carbon cycling - C_130208_EF_MetaG | ecosystem: Environmental > Aquatic > Freshwater > Lake | place: Lake Croche, Canada...
GTCCCCCTCAACCTCGAGGCTGTTGGCGCCGTCGAACCCAGCCGCACCGCATCCGTGCGCTCCCAAGTCACCGGCACACTCATAAAAATCAATTTTGCCGAAGGCAAAGAGGTCAACCAAGGCGATATCCTCTTCGAGATCGACCCCCGCCCCTTTCAAAACAGCCTACGCTCCGCCGAAGCCGACCTGCAACGCATCAAGGTCCAACTCGGTACCGCCCTCGCCCAAGTCGATCGCTACCGCGCCCTGAGCGAGAGCGCTCTCGTCTCACAAGAGCAATTCCAAGCCATTTCCGACTCGGCCCGCGCCCTACAATCCCAACAACTCGCCAGCGAAGCTGCCGCCGCCAACGCCCGCCTCCAGCTGGATTACTGCACCATCCGCTCCCCACTGACGGGCCGCACCGGCAACATCCCAGTCCACGAGGGCGATCTCGTCCGCGTGAATGAAGCCGGTGGCCAACTCGTCTCAGTCCATCAACTCAGCCCGATCAACGTCACCTTCAGCGTGCCTCAACAATACTTCGGTGCTCTCGTTCGCTACCGTGCATCAGGAGCCATCAAGGTCAAAGTCATCCCTCCTGGTACCGACGAACAGACCGAGGAAGGCGAACTTATCTTTATGGACAACACCGTCGATCCCTCGACCGGAACCCTGAAACTTAAAGCCGCCTTCCCTAACCCTCAACATCGTCTCTGGCCCGGCCAATTTGCCACGGTCACCGTCACCCTCGCCGCCCCCGAGGCACTCACCGTCGCCAGCAGCGCCCTGCAAACCTCCCAGGCCGGCCAACACGTTTACGTCATCCTTGCTGATAAGACCGCCGAACTACGCCCTGTCATCGTCGAACGTCTCGCCGGTCCCCTCGCCGTCATCGCCAAGGGTCTTAGTGAGGGTGAGACTGTCGTCGTAGACGGCCAACTTCGCGTAATCCCCGGCAAACCCGTTGAAATCAAAACGGCCGAGGGCACCGGCGGCGCGGCGGATGCCAAGCGTCCCAAAACCGGTGGCGACAAAGCCAAAAACAAGAAAACTAGTCCCGACACGTCCAAGTAACACGCCGGCGCCATGAACATCCCTGAACAGTTTATCCGCCGCCCGGTGATGACGACCCTCGTCACCGCCGCCATCACCCTATTTGGTTGGATGGCCTACGAACGCCTCCCCGTCAGCGATCTACCGAACGTCGATTTCCCCACCATTTCGGTCTCCGCCAGTCTTCCCGGTGCGAGCCCGGAAACGATGGCAGCCTCCGTCGCCACTCCGCTCGAACAACAGTTTTCCAGTATCGCAGGCATCGAATCGATGTCCTCCACGAGCTCGCTTGGGGGCACCTCGATTACGATGCAGTTTAGCCTCGATCGCAACATCGACGGCGCCGCTCAAGATGTGCAATCCGCTATCGCCGCTGTGCAACGTCGGCTCCCGCGCGATATGCCCAATCCGCCGTCTTTTCGTAAATCCAACCCCAACGACGATTCGATTATGCTGATCGCGCTCTCGTCGAAGACGCTCGCCCTCTCTGAGGTCAACGAGTTCGCCGAGACCGTCCTAGCCCAACGTATTTCCACCGTCGATGGCGTCGCCCAAGTCAATGTCTTCGGCGCCCAAAAATACGCCGTCCGCGTGCGCCTCGATCCCCGCGCTCTGGCCTCCCGTGGCATCGGCATCGACGAGGTTCGCTCCGCGCTGGATACCAACAACGTCAACCTCCCTGCCGGACTAATCGACGGGGCCACCAAGGCCACCACCCTCATCGCCACCGGCCAACTTAAGAGCGCGAGTGGGTTCGGTAAAGTAATGGTCGCGTACCGCAACGGCGCTCCCGTGCGCTTGTCGGACGTGGCGAATGTCACCGATAGCGTTGAAAACGAAAAATCGTTCAGCTGGTTCGACTACCGCTTCAAAGAAGGCATCGAAGACCCGGCGTTTGCCGCCGGTACCAAGGAGACGCGTTCTATCATTCTGTCCATCCAACGCCAACCCGGCACTAACACAATCAAGGTCGTCGACGGCATCAAATCCCTCCTTCCAGCTTTCCGCGCGCAACTGCCCGCCACCATCGAACTCGACACGGTCGTGGACCGTTCGATCAGCATCCGCGAATCCGTGCACGATGTAAAATTCACCCTCGTGCTCGCCATCATACTGGTCGTGCTCGTGATCTTCCTATTTCTGCGTTCGCTATCGGCCACCATCATTCCGAGCATCGCGATGCCCATCGCCGTCCTGGGTACATTTGCGGTGATGCATTTCTTCGATTTCAGTATCGATAATATCTCGCTACTCGCGCTCACCCTCTCGGTTGGCTTCGTGGTCGACGACGCGATCGTGATGCTCGAAAATATCGTTCGCCACATTGAGAAAGGCGAAACCGTTATGGCCGCCTCCTTGCGAGGTTCCCGAGAAATCGGTTTCACCATTCTATCGATGACGATCTCGCTGGTCGCCGTCTTCATTCCTGTGCTGTTCATGGGCGGAGTACTTGGACGCCTGCTCCACGAATTCGCCGTGACAATTTCCGCCGCGATTCTCGTTTCTGGTTTTGTTTCTCTAACGCTGACCCCGATGTTGTGTAGCCGGTTTCTCAAGCCGATCGATCACCACGCCAGCCGCGGCCGCTTCTATGTAATAACCGAGCGTCTGTTCCAGAGCAGCGTGAATCTTTATGAGCGCACATTGCGGCTGTCACTGCAGTGGCGCAAAGCTATCCTAGCAGTCGCCTTCGCTACCATCGGACTCACTCTTTGGTTACTCGTAATCACCCCCAAAGGCTTCATACCAACAGAAGACACTGGCCGCATCCAGGTTATGGTCGAAGCCGCTCAGGACACCTCCTTTGAAGCGATGGTCGCCTATCAACGCACGGTGACCGCAGTTATCCGGCGCAATCCCTACGTCAAAGACAGCATCGTTTTTCTTGGCTCCATGGGCCGCAGTGGCGGCACCAGTAATACCAGCCGCATGTATGTCTCTCTGATCGAGGGCAAACGTCCCAACGCCAACCAAGTCTCCCAAATGTTACGCGCTGAAACGGCCGGCATTCCCGGAGTGCGCGTATTTCCAACGGTACCTCCTAGCATCCGCCTAGGTTCACGTGGGTCCTCCTCGGTTTATCAATACACCCTATATGGAACCGACCTACAGGAGCTGTACCGAGTCACGCCACCCCTTGTCGAACGCGTGCGCGAGATCGCGGGAGTGATCGACGTTAGCTCCGATCTCCAGATCACCAGCCCGCAGCTAATTATCGACATTGACCGCGACAAGGCCTCGTCCCTCGGACTGAACGCGCAGCAAGTCGAAGACACCCTCTACAGCGCCTTCGGCGCCCGTCAGGTTTCCACGATTTATACTTCAACCAATCAATACGCTGTCATCTTGGAACTCGCCGAGAAATACCTGCGCGATCCCGCCTCCCTTTCTCTTCTTTATCTGCGCAACCGTGAGGGCAAACTCATCCCGCTAGAAAGCGTCGCCAAACTCCGGCCCTCCGTCGGACCTCTGACCGTCGCACACCTAGGCCAAGTTCCCGCCGTCACCATCAGCTTCAATCTTAAGCCCGAGCTAGCGCTCAGCGAGGCAACCGAACAGATTGAAAAAATTGCCCGCGAAATGCTGCCTGCCACCGTCAGCGGCACGTTCCAAGGCACTGCCGCGGCCTTCACCAGTTCTCTGCAAGGCCTGGGACTCACGCTGCTCATCGCCGTGCTCGTGATCTATTTGGTCCTAGGCATTCTCTACGAAGATTTCGTGCACCCCGTCACGATTCTCTCTGGCCTGCCGGCGGCGACCTTCGGTGCGCTCGTTACATTGCTACTCTTCGGTCAGGAACTAAACATGTATGGCTACGTCGGCCTGATCATGCTGATCGGAATCGTGAAAAAGAACGCCATCATGATGATCGACTTCGCCTTGGATGCGCAGCGCAACCACGGTAAAACGGCCGAGGCTGCGATCTTCGAAGCCTGCATCGTGCGCTTCCGTCCGATCATGATGACGACCCTCGCGGCCATCGCCGGCACGCTTCCTATCGCCCTCGGTTGGGGTGCGGGCGCCGATGCCCGCCGCAGTCTTGGTCTGGCCGTTGTTGGCGGACTGCTTGTGTCCCAGATCCTCACACTTTATATAACACCTGTGTTCTACCTGTTCATGGAGCGCTTCACCAAACACCTAACGCCTAAGCCTGTCACCGAACTTGAGGCTGAGGTGACTCCGCCTGCAGAGGCTGCTTCTGCCCGATAGAACTGCTACGTGTAGGTACACCGCATTTACCAACGAACACATAAGCTCGTTGGCTATCTGCAGCGTAGCTGCCTAACCTCATTTTAAGCTATGTGGATTGTACGTCTCGCTCTTCGTCGGCCCTACACGTTTACCGTGATGGCCCTACTGATTGTTATTCTCGGACTCCTCGCGGTACGCCGGATGGCAAAGGATATTTTTCCGTCCATCGACATCCCAGTCGTAAGCGTACTGTGGTCCTACAACGGCCTCACGCCCGACGAAATGGAGAAGCGTATCATCACGCTTAGTGAACGTGCCCTCACCACTACAGTTAACGACATCGAGCACATCGAATCCCAGTCGCTGGCCGGCGTCGGAGTTATCAAAGTTTTCTTCCAACCCGGCGCCAGCGTCGACGCAGCCGTCGCCCAAATCACCGCCATCAGCCAGACGATCACGCGCATCATGCCGCCCGGCACCACGCCACCCCTAGTGATCCGCTACAGCGCTTCTAACGTACCGATTCTCCAACTCGGCCTGGGCAGTAAAACTCTATCCGAACAAGCCCTCTACGATATCGGCCTCAATTCCGTCCGACTCCAACTCGCCACCGTGCAAGGAGCCTCCGTCCCACTCCCACTCGGAGGTAAGGTTCGCCAAATCCAAGTCGATCTCGATCCCACCGCCCTCCAAGCCAAAGGCCTCACTGCCGCTGACGTCAGCAACGCGATCAACGCCCAAAATCTAACCCTACCCTCTGGTACGGCCAAAATAGGCGACCGCGAGTACGGCGTGTTTCTCAATAGCAGTCCGGACACGATCGAAGGCCTGGGCAACCTCCCCATTCGTATCGTCAACGGTATCACAATCTACATCCGCGACGTCGCCCAAGTCCGCGACGGCTTTGCCACCCAAGCCAGCATCGTGCGCCAAGACGGCACCCGTGGCTCATTACTCAGTGTCTTAAAAACCGGCGGCGCCTCAACGCTCGACATCATCGAACGCGTCAAAGCCGTGCTACCCCGCGTCAAAGCCGTCGTCCCACCCGAACTCGAACTGCGCCCGCTCTTCGATCAATCCGTCTTCGTCCGCGCTGCACTCAACGGAGTCCTCTTTGAGGGGGCTCTCGCGGCTACCCTCACAGCCGCCATGATTCTGCTCTTCCTTGGCACTTGGCGGAACACTCTCGTCGTCGCCCTCTCCATTCCCCTCTCGATTTTCTGCTCCATTCTCTGCCTCGCCGCCTTCGGACAGACAATCAACGCCATGACCCTAGGCGGCCTTGCCCTCGCCGTTGGCATCCTCGTCGACGACGCCACGGTCACCATCGAAAATATCGATCGCAACCTCGGCCTCAAAAAAACCCTCCTCCAATCCATCCTGGACGGAGCCGAGCAGATCGCGATGCCTGCATTCGTCTCCACGCTCTGCATTTGCATCGTCTTTATCCCGATTTTCTTTCTCGAAGGCACCGCCAAATACCTCTTCGGCCCCCTCGCGATGGCCGTCATCTTCGCGATGCTCGCGTCCTATTTTCTTTCCCGTACGGTTGTCCCAACTTTCGTCCACTTTCTGCTCCGCGGCCAACCGATTCTCCACGACGCCGGTCCGGGTGAATCCACACCGCAAGGCGATATTTTTTGGCGCATCCACGTCCGCTTCAACCGCCACTTCGAGCGCTTTCGCTCCCGCTACACCCGCGCTCTTACTTGGTGCCTTAATCATCGTAAAACCACCGCGACGATTTCTCTCGTCTGCGTCCTATTAAGCGCGGCTGTTGTGCCGTTTCTTGGACGCGATTTTTTTCCTCTGGTAGATGCCGGCCAATTTCGCCTTCACGTGCGCGCTCCCGCTGGAATGCGCATCGAGGAGACGGAGCGCATTTTCAACCAAGTAGAAAATATCATTCGTGAAGTCATTCCCGCCGATGAACTCGTCACGATACTCGACAACATAGGCCTGCCTACTGGCGGAGTGAACCTCGCTTTTAGCGACTCCGCTACCATCGGCGCCGCCGACGGCGAAATCTTAGTCGCCCTCAATCCTGAAAAACACGGCCCTACGTGGGACTACGTCCGCACCTTGCGCCAACGCCTCAACCGTGAGCTACCCGACTGCGTCTTCTTCACCCAACCTTCCGATATCGTCGGCCAAATCCTAAACTTCGGACTCGCCGCCCCCATCGACGTCCAAATCGCCGGCCGGGATGTCAAAACCAACTACGCCCTCGCCCTCGAGCTCTCCGCCCGAGTTGCCCGCATTCCCGGCGCCGTCGACGTCCACGTCCAACAGGTTACCAACGCCCCAGCCCTGCGCTTCAACGTCGACCGGTCACGCGCCCAACAACTCGGGCTTACCCAGCGTGATATCGCCTCGAACGTCCTTATCTCCCTTTCAGGCTCCGCCCAGTCCGCACCTAATTTCTGGCTGAGCCCTCAAAACGGCGTGCAATACGTCGTCGCCACCCAAACCCCGCCCGCGAAACTCGATTCGATTGAGGCCATCCTGGCTACGCCTCTACCGTCGAGTCGCGGGGCCCCACCCCAGATTTTTGGCAACGTCGCCACGTTCGAGCGCACCACGACCCAATCCGTAGTGAGCCACCACAACGTTCAGCCTGTCTTTGACGTCTTCGCCAGTGTGGACCGCAGCGACCTCGGCACCGTTGCCGACGCAGTTAAAAAGCTTATTTCTGAGTTCGAGAAAAAACTGCCGCGCGGCAGTTTCATCACTATGCGAGGCCAAGCCCAAAGTATGGACGCCTCTTTTCTCGGCCTCGGCCTCGGCGTCCTCGGTGCAATCGTCCTGGTCTACCTGCTAATGGTCGTAAATTTCCAAAGTTGGCTCGACCCGTTCATCATCATCATGGCACTGCCCGGTGCGCTCTGCGGCATCATCTGGATTCTCTTTCTTACACGCACCAGCCTCAGTGTGCCGTCACTCATGGGAGCCATCATGGGCGTCGGTGTCGCCACTGCTAATTCGATTTTGCTCGTCACCTTCGCAAACGACGTCCGCCACGAGGGTCGTGATGCTCGCGCCGCAGCCCTCGAAGCTGGCCACACCCGTCTGCGGCCCGTACTCATGACCGCACTAGCGATGATCATCGGTATGTTACCCATGTCCCTCGGCCTAGGCGAAGGCGGGGAGCAAAATTCACCGCTCGGTCGAGCCGTCATTGGTGGACTGCTTTTTGCCACACTCGCCACCCTGTTCCTCGTACCTGTCGTGTACGCAACCCTGCGCAAACGTAGCCCGCACACACCCGAGGAAGATCTCCTTGAGGAAGCCACGGCTGATTCCACTCAGTCCAAATAATTTTCGCCATGAAGTCCGCACTCCGTCCCTTTCTTTTCATCACGATCACCGCGTGCAGCGTCGCCTCCACGACCGCCAGCAAAGCACCGCCGCCGGTCAATGTCGTCCTAGCCGCACGCTCCAACGCCGCCGTCGAACTTATCCTCCCTGCCAGCCTGCAAGCCTTCCAAGAAGCTTCAATCTACGCTCGTACGGGAGGCTACCTGTCAAAATGGCTCGTAGACTTGGGCGACCAAGTGAGCGCCGGACAAACCCTCGCCAACATCGACGGCCCTGAGCTCGATCAAGAACTCAACCAATCCCGCGCCGCCCTAGCCCAAGCCAAGGCCAATGCCGAACTCACCCGTGCCACCGCCGCTCGCTGGACTGAACTTGCTGCCCGTAATGCCGTCTCCAAACAAGAGGCTGACGAAAAATCTGCCGCCGCCCAAGCTCGGGCCGCCGACGTCCAAGCCGCCGAAGCCAACGTCGGCCGCCTCACCCAACTCAAATCCCTGCAGACGATCGTCGCTCCCTTCGCCGGGGTCATTACCTTTCGTGGTGCTGAGATCGGCGCATTAATCACCACCGACTCCAGCCGCCGCGAACTCTTCCGTATAGCCGCAATTACTCCTCTGCGCGTTTTCGCTAGCATACCGCAATCTTACCTCCGCTCAATCCGCCCCGGGCTCGAAGTGGAAGTGCTCATCAACGAATTTCCAGGCCGTACGTTCAACGCCTCCGTTGTACGCGTGGCCGGTGCTCTCGATCCGGTTACTCGCACGCTCACCACTGAGATCCAACTGCCAAACGCCAAAGGAGAACTTCCACCCGGCATGTTCGTCCAAATTCGTTTCCGGCTCAAGCCGGTCGAGCCTGCTATCGTACTACCGTCCAATGCCGTCATTATCCGCGCCGACGGCCCCCAAGTGGCCACCGTCGATGCCGCCCAAGCGATCCGTTTCCAAAAAGTAAAAATCGGCCGCGATTTCGGCGCTCAAATCGAAATCATTTCCGGTCTTGCCGACGGGGTCCGGGTTGCCGCCAATCCCAACGACACCCTCACCGAAGGTCTGGTCGTCGAGCCCCTGCTTCCGGTCCAGGCGAAAAAATAATTTCACGCGGGCCACCCTTACGCCCGCTTAAGCCGACGACGTTTTCTGCCCTAGCTTAGTACCGCGACCGATGGACAAGACGCCCATCGCCGCAATCACGCAGAGTAAGCCCGCGCCAATAAACGCCCAAGCGTAACTCCCTAGTGCGGTACGTACTGCGCCCGCACCATACGCCGCGCAAGCCGCGCCGACTTGATGAGCGGCCACGATCCAGCCGAAGACAATACTAGCGCGTTCTCGCCCGAATACATCACCTGTTAGCCGCACCGTAGGTGGCACCGTAGCGATCCAATCCAATCCGTAAAAAACGGCAAACACCCCTAACCCCGCTACTGGCCCGAGTAACGCGGTGGGTAAAAACAACAGCGACAGCCCGCGCAATCCGTAGTAGCCGAAGAGCAAAACTCGGTTATTGTAACGATCTGAAAGCCAGCCAGAGAGCGTAGTTCCTGCGAGGTCGAAGAGTCCCATCATCGCCAGCAAACCCGCCGCGCGCACTTGGGGTATGCCGCAATCAAACGCCGCTGAAATTAGGTGTGTCCCGATCAAGCCGTTCGTACTCGCACCACACACAAAAAACGAGCCCGCCAATAACCAGAAGTCGCGCGTGCGCGCCGCTTCCAGTAAAGTAGTAATCGCTAGCTTTGCAGGGTTTCCAACCGAGCGTTTAGCTGCATCGGGCGCGCCCGTTTCACCATACGGACGCAGCCCTAGGTCTTGCGGCTCATCGCGCATGAAAAACCAAATCACCGGAATCATTCCCAATGCAACGCACGTTACAACCAGCGGCGCACTGCGCCAACCTGACGTCGTCACAAGCGATGCAAACCACGGCAAAAATACGAGCTGTCCTGTCGCGGTGCTTGCCGTCAACATACCCATCACTAATCCGCGATGTTTTGTGAACCAGCGATTCGCAACCGCCGCACCGAGCACCGTGGCTGCCATCCCAGACCCTGCTCCGACGACTAGACCCCACAACACTACGAACTGCACATAGGTACGTAAAAACACAGTGGATCCATAGCCAAGCGCCAGCAATGCCATCCCCAGCATCATCGTTCGACGCAACCCAAGCCGCACATAAAGCGCTGCTGCAAAAGGACCGATCAGTCCAAAAATAAAAATGTTGATCGCCACCACGGACGAAACCGTCGCGCGGCTCCATTGAAATTCATTACCGAGTGGCAAAAGCATTACGCCCGGAGCCGAGCGCGCCCCCGCCGCCGCTAATAGTGTCAGAAACGTCACCCCCGCGACTACCCATGCGTAATGGAAGCGCGGAGAAGTTGAAGGCGTTGACACGTTCATGCGTTAAGGGCGAACACGTGAATCACCAGCGCATGTGTACGCCGAGATGAAAGTATCCGCCACTCGGACCCTCAGGCGGCAACGTAGCGAGCGCCACGCTCGTCTTCGCGCCATCCACAATTTCCATTGGTGCAGCAGCGCCCCCCATATCTGTTTTAACCCAGCCCGGATGAGCCGAATTCACTTTGAGCGGGGTACCCTTCAACTCCTGCGCAAGTTCCACGGTGAACATATTTACCGCAGCCTTCGATGCATCATAACCGATAAGCCGCGCCGGATAAATTGGCGAGTTCACATCGGCGTGTTCGGAGATTGAGCCGAGAATTGAGGAGAGATTTACAATGCGCCCTGCGGGTGATTTTTTGAGCAACGGTAAAAATGCCTGGGTCACCGCGACGAGACCGAAAAAATTCGTGTCAAAGGTGGCACGTAGCGAAGCCTGCGAAACCGTCGCCGGCCCCGTCTCGGTTGAATAGTCGAGCACACCTGCGTTGTTAACGAGAATATCGAGTCGGCCAAATTCCTTTTCCACCCAAGTGGCAGCAGTGCGGATCGAGGCTTCATCGGTGACGATCAGGGGCACCACACGCGCCTCAATTCCTTCGGATTTCAACAACGCTACCGCGCCGGCTCCGCGCTGCGCATCACGCGCACCGACAAGAATAAAGATTCCCTGACGCCCTAACTGTCGGGCCGTTTCGAGACCGATGCCCTTATTGGCACCAGTAATGAGAGCAATTTTAGAAGACATATTTTTAAAAAATTGAGATAGTGAACAAATTCAGGAACCAAGCGCCGGGTAGTCCGTATAACCACGCTCATCGCCGCCGTAAAAAGACTCCGGCAAGGGTGTATTTAACGGAGCGCCTTCACGCAAACGCCGAGGTAAATCTGGGTTCGCGATAAAGGCTTTTCCCCAAGCGACAGCATCCGCACGCCCCGCAGCGATCTCGGCCGTGGCATCCGCTGCCGTAAAACCTTGATTGGCGATGAACACGCCGCCGAAAATTTGTTTTAAGGTCGGTCCGAGGCGCGGCTCGGCTAAACCTTCGCGCGCGCAAAGAAATGCTAGTTTACGTTTACCCAATTGCTTAGCGAGGTAACCGAACGTCTCCGCAAAGTTAGAATCACCAACGCCGTGGGCATCACCACGTGGGGCAAGGTGATAACCCACGCGATCAGCACCCCACACGCCAATAACTGCATCGGTGACTTCTAGCGGAAGTCGCGCGCGGTTTTCGACCGATCCACCATACTCATCCGTGCGCTGGTTAGAGGAATCCTGCAAAAATTGATCGAGCAAATAACCGTTTGCGCCATGGATTTCGACGCCATCAAAGCCCGCGCGTTGCGCGTTCTCTGCACCGAGCCGATATGCAGCCACGACCCCTGGCAACTCAACACGATCAAGGGCGCGCGGAGTCACGAACGCCTTCTCAGGCCGAATGAGACTCACATGGCCTGCCGCCGCAATTGCGCTGGGAGCCACCGGCAAAGCGCCGCCAAGATAAACTGGATCGGAAATGCGCCCTACATGCCAAAGCTGCAGAAAAATTCGCCCACCTGAGGCGTGGACGGCCGCGGTAATAGATTTCCAGCCCGCCACTTGATCAGGCGACCAAATACCAGGCGTATCTGGATAACCAACCCCCATAGGGTCGACTGCGGTCGCCTCGCTTAGGATCAAGCCGGCAGACGCCCGTTGGGCGTAATATTTCGCCATCATTGAATTTGGCACGCGACCGACTGAAGCACGGCAACGCGTAAGCGGGGCCATTATGATACGGTTCGGCAGCGTCAATGCGCCAAGGCGGAGGGAATCGTGCAAAGTAGACATAGCACATGATTCAATCGAATAAAGCCTCGGCGCAATCCTACGCATAAAAAAACTCTAACGCTCTCGTGTTGCCGATGGTGCGAAGCAGTGTTTGCTATACCGCGATGCGTTCTCTTACAAACCCCTTCCCCGCTTTAGCTCACGTTGTCGTTCTCGCTTTGTTGTTAAGCACAAATGTGTTTGCTGCGCCTGAAAAATGGGCCGCCGAAATCGATAAATATACCCAAGCCGACACCATCAAAGCCCCCGCCAAAGGCGCCGTGGTCTTCGTCGGCAGTTCTTCGATACGTAAATGGACGAGCCTTGCCGTCGATTTTCCTAGTATCACCACAATCAATCGAGGCTTCGGCGGCTCGGAGCTCACCGACAGCGTGTTTTACGCCGACCGCGTTGTCATACCCTATGCGCCGCGCCTCGTCGTAGTTTACGCGGGTGAAAACGACCTCCAAGCCGGCAAATCCGCCGAAGCTTTGCTCGCCGATTTTAAAGCGTTCTGCGCCAAAATTCACCCAGCGCTCCCCAACACGAACATAATCTTCCTCGCGGTTAAAGAAAGTCCTTCTCGTGCCAAAATTCGCGATAAAGTCTTACTTGCGAACAAGCTAATTGCGGCCGAATGCGCCAAAGATTCGCGCCGCACTTTTGTAGATGTTGCGACTCCCATGCTCGACGCCCAAGGGAAAACCCGCCCCGAACTCTTCATCGCTGATCAACTCCATATGCAGCCGGCCGGCTACGCGATTTGGACCAAAGTCCTCGCCCCTTACCTGAAACCGTGAGCGCCACTACGCTCGATCGTCTCTCGCGTCAGATCGCCTTCATCGTTGAGGTCGATCAGCTCAAAAACATTTTTCGGCAGACGGTGAATACCGTCAGCGGTCGCGCCGAAAATGACGCTGAACACTCCTGGGGACTCTGTCTGCTCGTGATCACACTCGCCGAGCACGCCAACGTCCCGCATCTCGACGTTCTACGCGTGCTCAAGATGGTGATCATCCACGACCTCGTCGAAATCGACGCCGGAGATACCTTTGCCTACGACACGAAAAACATGGCCGATCAGCACGCGCGTGAGTGCCTCGCCGCAGACCGCATTTTTGGCCTGTTACCAAGCGGTCAATCCGCCGATTTCCGAGCGCTATGGAATGAGTTTGAAGCCCGTCAAACCCCCGAAGCCAAATTCGCTACCGCTGTGGACCGCTTTCATCCGATGTTACTCAATTGCTCAACCGAAGGCGCTGCTTGGAAAAAACACGGCATTACGTCGGACCGCGTGCTCGCCCGCAACGCCCACATCGCCGAAGGCAGCGCCGATCTCTGGGCCTACGCTCAAGCCATGGTCGCTCGAGCGGTCAGTAACGGTCACCTCACAGCCTAAAAAAAATCAGCTCAAGTCCCGGATGGAGCCTAGTTCCGGATCAAAGAGCCGCTGGTAGGTCCGCACAATCATTCCGTCGGTGAGGCCCGCCAACCAATCGCAAATTTGGCGCGCCTTTCCAGCTTCGGTCATTTCTGCAGCAATCAATTTACCGACCCGAGGTGGTAAGATATGAATAATGCGGCCCGAGCGCTCGACGTAGTTTTTCCATGCCGAATCCCAGAGCTCGAACATGACCTTACGCGCCTTATGTTCCATCTGCTGGAGTTGTGGGCTCTCAAAGATAATGTCGTTAGCCATTTTTTTATAAAACATCGCCTCACGCCCCGCAGCCGGCGCCACCACGAGTTCGAAACGATAACGGTTAGTCGCCGCACTCATGAAATTTGTTCGCTCACGCAATCGACACGCCGTGATGAATACCCCGATCTTAGCCGAGAAAACATTTTCTAATCGATCCGCCCTGATAGCTGCGAATAGCGCATCGAGCCAGCTCTGCCGCTCGGCATCAATAGGCTCCCCTGCCGCCCAAGCCTCAATCCGCTCGATCGTCAAAAAACCGGCCTTCACGCCGTCTACAATATCGTTGAGCGAGTACGCCGCATCGTCCGCCCAATCCATGATCTGACATTCTACGCTTTTAAACGCGTTGAGTTTCTCCTGGGCATGCAACTCAGAGGGAATCGTCGCCGCGCCAAAAACAAACGTTCGTACCGCACCCTGCGGATCGTAGAGAAAATGATTCGCCGGCGGTGCGGGAAATTCCGTGAAGAGTTTTTTGTACTTCAAAACGCCATCGAGCAGCGCCCGCGTCGCCTGCATGCCACGCACACCAGATTCATTTTGAAACATCGTCTCTGTGAGCAGGTGCAGCGTCTGCGCGTTCCCCTCGAAACCACCCCATGTCAACATCAGCTCCTGCAGAGTGCGTTCACCCGAATGCCCAAACGGGGGGTGCCCTAGATCATGCGCGAGACACACAGCTTCGACCAAATCTCCATCGATAAAAAAATCATCAGCCAACACTCCGCCCTGCGTTCGCAAATAGTGACAAATAGAGCGCCCGATCTGCGCGACTTCCATAGAGTGCGTCAGTCGTGTGCGATAGAAATCGTATTCGCCGGAAAGAAACACCTGTGTCTTCGACTGGAGCTTCCTGAAAGCGTGCGCATGAATGATCCGGTCGCGGTCAATCTGAAAGGCGTTGCGATAATCGGTCTTACGGACTGCGCCGTAGGTCTCTGCGTCGAAATCGGTATAAAATCGGTTCATCATCGGCTGAAAGCCGAGCGCACTAGCTCCCAGTCGCAGTGGCAAACTCATATCGCTTGACCCGACCGGCCACACCTTACTCGCGTCACCCGAAAATGAAATTTCGTGTCGCCCGTTAAATCTGTGTCATGTGGGAGCGTTCTCCATTGTTTCCCGCCCGCCCCCATCGCTAATCTGGGACAAATCAAAAATCCCATGCCCGCTTCCACTATGCGCGCCATCGCTAAACTCAAAGCCGGCCCCGGCCTTTCGCTCACGGAAGTTCCCGTGCCCAAGCCCGGCGTCAACGACGTCCTCATCAAGGTCAAAAAAACCTCCATCTGTGGCACTGACGTTCACATCTACAACTGGGATGCGTGGGCGGAAAAAACTATTAAGCCGCCTATGGTGGTCGGCCATGAATTCGTCGGTACCATCGAGGCGGTAGGTGCCAATGTCATCGGCTTTGCGCCCGGCGATTTAGTCGACGGCGAGGGCCACATTGTGTGCGGCCTCTGCCGAAACTGCCTAGCCGGCCGCCGCCATCTTTGCAAAGATACCAAAGGCGTAGGCGTGAACCGCGACGGCGCGTTCGCCGAATACCTCTGTATCCCCGCCACCAACGCGGTCCACGTCGATCCTTCGATTCCCCTCGAGGTCCTGTCGTGCTTTGACCCGCTCGGTAACGCTACTCACACCGCCCTTCAATACGATCTCGTCGGCGAGGATGTGCTCATCACAGGCGCCGGTCCCATTGGATGTATGGCTACAGCTATCGCCCAACAGGCCGGCGCACGCAAGGTCGTGGTCATCGACATCAATGCCGACCGCCTCGCTCTCGCCGCCCGTATGGGCGCCACGCGCACAGTCGATGTTTCAAAAGAAAATCTCGCAGACGTCCAACGAGAGATTGGCATGAAAGAAGGCTTCGATGTTGGCCTTGAGATGTCGGGCAATCCCGTGGCGCTCAATACCATGATCGACAATATGGCCCACGGCGGACGCATTGCCCTCCTGGGCATTATGCCCGGTGCCGCCGCGGTGGATTGGAACAAGGTTGTTTTTAACATGCTCACTATTCGAGGCATCTACGGCCGCGAGATGTATGAGACGTGGTACAAGATGACCTCTCTTATCCAACGCGGCCTCGATATCTCACCGGTTATCACGCACCGTTTCCACTACACCGATTTTCAAAAAGGCTTCGATCTCATGCGCTCCGGCCGCAGCGGCAAAATCATCTTAAACTGGGACTGACCATGACGGCTGCTTATCTCGCGCACCTCGAACAAATCCTAGGCGAAATAGATGCTGCTGGTCTCACCAAGCGCGAACGCCTCATCGCAACCTCGCAGTCCGCGCACATCGCCGTCGCCGGTGGTCGTGAGGTGCTCAATTTCTGCGCCAACAACTACCTCGGTCTCGCCAATCATCCCGCGATTATCGCCGCAGCCCACGCCGCGCTCGATCGCTGGGGCTATGGTCTTGCCTCTGTGCGCTTTATCTGCGGCACCCAAGAAATACACCGCGAACTCGAGCAGCGGCTCAGCGATTTCCTCGGAGTTGAAGACACGATTCTTTACTCCTCCTGTTTCGACGCCAACGGAGGCGCTTTTGAAACGCTGCTCACCGCCGAAGACGCCGTCATCAGCGATGAATTAAATCACGCCTCGATTATTGACGGTATCCGCCTTTGCAAGGCCCAGCGCTTCCGCTACAAAAACTGCAACCTCGCCGATCTAGAGACCCAACTCCAAGCCGCCGATGCCGCCAAAGCCCGCTTCAAACTCGTCGTGACCGACGGCGTGTTTTCAATGGACGGTTTCATTGCCCCGCTCAGCGAGATCTGCGATCTCGCTGAGCGTTACGGCGCCCTAGTCATGGTCGACGATAGCCACGCTGTCGGGTTCATGGGTCGGACCGGGCGTGGGACGCATGAGCACTGCGGCGTAATGGGCCGCATTGATCTCATTTCCGGCACACTAGGTA
>Ga0114958_10001825_pt1 | contig 16394 bp, 17 predicted proteins | sample C_130208_EF_Meta_FD_89577 | JGI IMG/M metagenome (GOLD analysis project Ga0114958, IMG submission 89577) | Freshwater microbial communities from Lake Croche, Canada to study carbon cycling - C_130208_EF_MetaG | ecosystem: Environmental > Aquatic > Freshwater > Lake | place: Lake Croche, Canada...
AATGACACATAATAATAAAAAAATTGAAATGTTTATTTTATTTAACATGCAAATCATCTTTCATTTATACCATACTTTAAAAAACACCATCTTATATAAAAAATGTACTCTAGAAAACAAACCCATGCCTCTGTTATGACCAATGCCAATGCCAAGACCAAGACCAAGACCAACTACTGCAAAGTATGTGCCGATTCCAAGAAACCCGAATCCATAGTTACCTCTCACAATGTAAGAGATCCCAAGACCAACGTAGTGCTATGCCCTACCTTGTTAGCACAGAATTGCAACTACTGCGGTCAATCTGGTCACACTACCTCATACTGCAAAATAAAGCAAAAAGATGCCCGTATAGAAGAACGCGAAACCAAGTTAGCAAAGACAAAGGTACAAACAGATACTGCCAAATCTAGGAAAACAGGGTTCGCAGCACTAGAATCAGATTCGGAAGATGATGACAACGAAGAAGTCGTTACTGAGGAGTTCCCACAGGTATCCCCTTATACACAACCTGTTAACACCACTTCTACAATGGTAGGTTCATATGCAAGTGCGCTGCAAAGAGAGAAACCCCAGACAAAACCTGTGACAAGACTTTTACCAAGCGAAACGACTGTAACAAGAGAAACGACTGTGCCAAGAGAAACGACTGTGACAAGAGAACCATATGTTCACAAAAAGATCGACTGGGCAAACTGCGAGTCAGATTCCTCTGGAGACGAAGAAGAAGAGTAGTGGCGCAGTGGCGCAGTAGTAGTAGTAGCGCAGTAGTAGTAGTAGCGTAGTAATAGCGTAGCGTAGTAGTAAATAAATCTTATAAATAATATATAATAAGGGTCGCCATTAAGGATCGTAAAGCACATAAGTGCTCACCCTTTTTTTATATAAAATATTTTTTTTAAAAAAATTGAAAAACATTTTGCAAAATAATTTATTAAAACAACGACCCCCTTTATAAAAAATGTCTACCTCTACCTCTACTTCTACTTCTACTTCTACTTCTATGTCTAACACAGATATCCTATGCAAAATTGCTGCATCAGAATGCTCTATTTGCTTATCAAATCTTACCCATACAGATTTCACAAGCACCAAATGTGGGCATTGGTTCCACTCATCATGTTTATTACAAAATATGGTTCAGCGCGTAGAATGTCCATTATGTAGATACCCACTTGCGGAGCTCCCCGAGGACTCAGACTTAGACGACGACGATTCAGAAGAAGATGACTCAGATGAAGATGACGACGATTCAGAGATAAACCCATACGAAGACGACACTGAAGAAGAAGAAGATGGTACCAGTAATGAAAACAGTTCTTCAAGTACACTTACACCTATTGACCACACTCTTACATGCACACAAGTCTCACAGAAGTTGCTCTCGCTTGGTTACAAGACAGAAGATCTAATCTACCTTTTAGTTGGTAGATTAAATCAAAAAGAACGAACTAAATATAATCAAGAATTTAGGAACAGGTTTGAAAACGACATAGATCGAATTTTGACACGGGAACTACCAGTCGATTATAGAGATACACGCACTTATGCACAAGTAGTCGCTACTATAGAATAATGCCTCGCCTTCCTATCGTAACAACTCATTAATATCTCTTATTACTCTTTATTTTTTCGTTAAAGAAAGGAATGGGGTTTCTTTAACAAACATAACCCAATCGGCTCCAGAAATAAGAATAACACCAAGAATGAAGCAAAGAAGTTTGATTTCAAAAGATAATTCGATCGGGCGTTTAGAAAAAGGGTTAAATGCCAAAATAAGAATTAACGCAACCGATACAGTAAAAATAAACTCAGCGCGTTCACGCCAGAATACAAACTTGGCATCTAGGTCAGGATGCAATGTTTTGGATACTTTGGTTAAATAATAATGCCCAAGCGTAGAGACCCCAAACAACACTTTAATAAAAATGATGAATAAAATATAGACATCTAATATTCCAGTAACTTTCATTCTATATACACCCCAGATAAAATACTTATATTGGTCATTTTTTTTGCAAAAATAATAATATTATTTATAATTATAACATGTCTTTCCCTGTTGAACCCGTTCTCCACTTAGGATCTCAGATCCGTGTACTTAGTGCCGCTGCATCAGGTGGTGCCTTATATCCCGGAACCGAACTCAATCGCCCCTCTTTATGGATCCCCAATGGATGCGATTTGATCATTAAAAGTCAAAAATTCGATGCCCAAGCAGGAACCATGAGTGAGTTAAAAGTAACTGGAGGATCTACATTCGAGGGACGTGTCGACATCGTAGGTGTCGCGGATCTCCGAAACACACTCAATGTCGCCCAGGGTGCCACCTTCGAGGACGTTCTCTACGTTTCTCAAGGGGCCACGTTTAACAGCACTTTAGATGTGTCTGCTGCGACCAAGCTCCACTCCACCCTCCGCGTTGCTTCTGGAGCCACCTTCGACAGCTCCATGCATGTTGTTAGCGGTGCTACTTTCGAAAGCACTTTGTATGCCGATGACGCAGTTATCTTCAACAGCACTTTAAATGTCGCAAATAAGGTTACCCTTGATGACGAACTCCATGTCGCTCAAGGTGCTACTTTTATGGACAACATGTATGTTGATAAGTCGGTGACCATCAAGGAATCACTAGGTGTGTCTGGTATTGCGAACTTACACAACGCTCTTAATGTCACCCAGAAGGCCACTCTTTCCGATGAACTTGAGGTTGCGGAGCATGTCCTTTTTTCGGAGACCCTCCGTGTAATCGGTGGCGCTACTTTCGAAAACGACGTCTACATTAAGCAGGCAGTAGATATCAAAGGTGCTTTGGGAGTGACAGGTGCAGTAACTCTTCGTGATACTCTCAGTGTCGCCAAGAAGGCCACTCTTTCAGATGAACTCGAGGTTGCCAAGCATGCTCTTTTTTCGGAGACCCTCCGTGTCATCCAAGGTGCTACCTTCGAAAACGACGTCTACATTAAGCAAGCAGTGGACATCAATACCACTTTAGGTGTGACTGGTGCAGTGACTCTTCGTGATACCCTCAGTGTCGCCAAGAAAGCAACTCTTTCAGACGAACTCGAGGTTGCCAAGCATGCTCTTTTTTCGGAGACCCTCCGTGTCATCCAAGGTGCTACCTTCGAAAACGACGTATACATTAAGCAAGCAGTGGATATCAAGGGCACATTAGGCGTGACTGGTGCTGTGACTCTTCGTGATACTCTCAGTGTCGCCAAGAAAGCAACTCTTTCAGATGAACTCGAGGTTGCCAAGCATGCCCTTTTTTCGGAGACCCTCCGTGTGATCCAAGGCGCTACTTTCGAAGACAACATGTATGTTAAGAAGTCAGTGACAATCAAAGAAGATTTAGGTGTATCTGGAATTGCTAACCTCCATAACGCTCTTAATGTCACCCAGAAGGCCACTCTTTCAGATGAACTCGAGGTTGCCAAGCATGTTCTTTTTTCGGAGACCCTCCGTGTTGTCCAAGGCGCTACCTTTGAAAATGATGTCTACATTAAGCAAGCAGTGGATATCAAGGGCGCATTAGGTGTGACTGGCACTGCGACTCTTCGTGATACCCTCAGCGTCGCCAAGAAGGCCACTCTTTCAGACGAACTTGAGGTTGCCAAGCATGCCCTTTTTTCCGAGACTCTCCGTGTTGTTCAAGGTGCTACCTTCGAAAGCACGTTAGATGTATCTGCTGCGACCAAGCTCCACTCCACCCTTCAGGTCACGTCAGGTGCTACTTTCGATAGCTCCATGTATGTGGTCAGTGGTGCTACTTTCCAAAATTCTATGCATGTCGCACAAGGTGCTACTTTCGCCAGCACTATGCATGTCGCACAAGGTGCTACGTTCGGAGCCGATGTCTTTATGAACCAAGACTTAGAAATCGTTGGAGAACTAGGTGTGTCTGGTCCCGTTTACTTAAACAACACATTGAGAGTGTCATCCGGGGCTACTTTCCAAGGCACTGTAAACATTGGCGCGTTGGCCAATTTGATATTGAGTGTAGGTAGCGATTTAACACTAATGGAAGGTGATTTTACCTCGACGAAAGGAAAAGTTACTCTTTCGGAGGGTGATCTAGAAATGACTTTAGGAAATTTCCTTATGACCAACGGAAATTTGACCATGTCTTCAGGTGATTTGACCATGACTGCTGGCGATTTACTCATGTCTTCGGGTGATTTAACCATGACTGCTGGAAAACTAATGTTAAGCGCGGGAGATATTGAACTTGCTGCGAACCATGATATTAAGGTAGATGGACATGGTCTCCAGGAGCAAATCGCATACTTGTATTCCTACTTGTTCAACCAATCTTACGCCACTATCAAGACTGCAGGAGATGTCAGAACTTTTGACCAAGATGGTGACGAAATACGATAAACACACAATAATACACGATAAACACACAATAATACACGATAAACACACAATAATACACGATAATACACACAATAATACACGATAATACACAATATATTTTTTAATCGTAATCGGTTAAAAAACATAACAGCGCAACTAAAAATACTCAAATGACCAAGATCGGTCGCCCCCCTTTTTATAAATAATAGACAAAATCATACACTTGTTGTCACTAAGCAGCTGAGAAGTTGTCCCATCAAATGCGTAGGACGCGTTATACATTATACGATCTTCATCCGAGTTTACAGTAATAGTGGCACCTGACTTGTTCACTATTTTAACAAAGTACCCCTCCCGTTTCTTGCGAGGCATATTAATGATAATAGATGGGTTTTCAACAATATAGGTACCATAGTTAAACAACACTATATAATTGCTCAAGACCACATGGAAAATAGTGGGGTCAAACTCATCTACATCACTGTCGCTGTCGTCATTGTTATCTGTTAACCCCTCCTCGTGATGATTATGATGGACGCCTCTTCTACATTTCGAGCATTTTAGTTTTTTATTGACATATGCATTTACATATCGATTCACATACCCTACATTGGCAATATTTGCTTCACTGCTATTGGTGCTGGAGGTTGCACAAGTAGGAGCACCAGTTAAACGTAAACTAGGTGCAAGTTTTTCACTGGTAACTGCATCATTCTTAATATCTATAGTTGCGATAGTCCCATTGGCAATATCCCCTGTTGTAATCAATCGACTGCTTAACAATCCTGTAGAAGATGAACAAACTACACCTGCGCCAAACCCAGTATCAATTGTCCCATTTAATTTAGACTCGCCAAGCACAGTCAACCCCGCTGCAATTGTAAGCGACGTAAATTTACTGGCTCCATTGCAGTCGCGCAAAACAAGTGTATTGGGGACATTATTTGTAGAGGCGTTCGATGGAGCAGAAGGGGTGCGTTCTAGTTTTGGAGTAGCAGGAGTTGTTTTATTGTATGTTATCGAAACAGTTTTAGGACCACCCACAGATCCTCCCCTATTAGATAGATTTGCATTCAAGGTAGAATAGTTCATATCTTGTTGTGTTATTATATTATCAGATTAAAAAAATGTCTCAAAAACCTTAACCCAACTCTTTCTATCCAAATTAATATATATTATGACTAAAAGTATTTAAAGACAACATCATTATATATATTGTGCCCCCCTTTGGGGCACCCACCGGTCTTGTAGTGTAGTGGTTAGCACCTCAGACTTTGAATCTGATAACCCGGGTTCGAGTCCCGGCGAGACCTTAAATAATTTCATTGGTAAAAAGAATGAAATTATTATTATTAATATGTGGTTTACTTTGCACCAAACACCTTTAAACAATCCCAGATCTTGGCAGATTCTTCGAATGTAAATACGCCCCGCTTTTGAGCAAGATTTAAAAAATGTACCATGGTATTTAATGCGGCATTTTGATCAATCGGTTGTGGCGCACGTGGTGGTTCAGATTCCATAATATATCTATATATATCTATTATAATAGAAAATTATTTTATACACAAATCAAATCCCCCACAAATTTGCCCACACTTCACTAACATCCCCTCTCTTCTCTGTCTCCGACGTCTGAATAGTAAATGGGCAATTATATTGCGCATCTTCCTTTAATGCCTCACATGGGTTACAAACTCCTCTAACAAATTGGAACCCTGGTATTTGGTTAGGTAGTTCTTCTAGAGGCACTACGACACCATCTTTTGCCTCTGATTTAACAAAATATTGTATATATGGTTCGCCACTACAATCCTCGGCACATTTATAAGAAGCATCTGTGTCCCCTGCATCATGAATCCAAGCAGGCACCTCTTTCTTTTTATCAGATGTAGAAGGAAGAGGCGCCCTTACACGATAGTCCCTTACACGATAGTTCCTTATACCATAGACCAAAAACTCCCCCTCTTTGGTATCCCATGCCAGCGCCTGCTTAACCGCATTTTCATTATATGTTTTTTGAGTATCTACTAAGACAATCCCTGGGTCCCCTTTGGTAGAGGAGGAAGAAGACATTGCATTTTGGTAGATCTGTTTTGTATCGTCAGACCATTTCCAATGCCCATGATCAATCAAGTACTGAACATCTGAATCATCGGTTTGTTTCTGTAGCACTTCCATATTAAATTGTACATTAGGTAGGGAGGTACTCTTATAATTGTTAAACAAAGTCATAGTATCAGAGGACCACCCTTCTTTAAAGACAGGTTTACACCATTTCTTAAACCAAACAAACAATAACCCAATTAAAACGACCCCAGCGAAACCATTGAGTATACACATCTTCGTGTCATTAAAACCCATTATAACTATAATATAATATATTGTTATTCTTGTTTTTACACCTTTTCTCATTTCAAACGCTCAATAAATTTATCTAATTTATCATTATGAATTGTTTTTGTTTCACTAAACCATTTTTTTAAATCTTCTTCAAATTGTTTATCTGTATAAGGATTCATTTTATTTGGTTCATTACTCATTTTTAACATATCATTAAAATACGATAATTTTTTATAAGAATATGTTTTATTTTCCATAATATTAAGATATGATAAATTATCTTTATATTATTAAATGTTTAAAAATCGGCGTTTGAAATGAAAAAAGGTGTAAGAATAAGAATAAATATTTTCTCTACTAACGACCAGAAGACCCAAATCCACCATCTCCACGCAACGACGCGCCTAGCGCTACATCATTCTCAACCATCTCGACAAAAATAGGAGTTAACCCAGGTGCACATATTTGGGTCAATCGGTCAAACTGGTTGATCTTGTACCCCTCACTAATACAATCAAACATTCCGATGATATCGCCTCGATACCCCGAATCAATGATACCTACACTGTTCGCCAATCGCAAACTAGTTTTAGACAAACTTGAACGAGGGTACAAGTAATAACCAGTAGGGAACTCTTTGATAACACGTCCTTCACTAAAATGGACAATGGTCGCGGCACACTGGATATGGAAATCTACTTTGATAAGCTTCCCACGCTCACACTTTAGCTCCAGTGGCGCGTATAGGTCAAATCCAGAGTCAATAAATTCTTGCTTCATCATTTTTAAGTTATGCTCTAGAACTACTTTTTCATACAACTCTTGTAATGCACCTGATCCATTGACAAAAATCTTAAGAACCATACAGGAAGCACACTTCTTGGATATCTCGGAAAGTGCACTGGTCTTGAAAGAAGGCACAATAGCGTCATTAGCACCAGCGCCAGTATCTACCACATTTGCAAAATAACTCATTGTCAAAAGTATCACAAGTATTACAAGTATTACAGTAATTAGAACAAATATCTTTAAGTAGTTATTGTTTAACACTCGTTTGTTTAATATTTCTAGAGACAGTTTGAATACACTTACCTGTTGTTTTTTGTAAGTAAAACACTTTTTGGTTTAATATACATCCTCGCTGAACATGTGTAGTATACTGACTTGAAGTTCTTGGTCGTCGTAGTGTCTTTGAATAAGGAGCATTGCCTGCCGCCTGGTTATAGGTATAACGACCTCCATCTGTTTTGTTGCAACCAAATGCACCACATTCTACGACATACCCTTCATATTTGTCTTCGTCATTGGTATCTATTACACAATCTGTCTTGGCTGCCAAATTAGAGGTATGTAACCCAGAACTATAATTATCAGATAGATTCGCAGTCCCGCCTACTTGTTTTACCCAATAATTAGGCACTACTCCACTGTATACCCATCGGTATTTCTTGTGTAACATCCCACGTGTAGACAAAACAGATGGTTTTATATACTTGTATTGGTTACCTAGAGTATTTACACGCGCTGAATTCATAACAGGTTCTGCATTAAAATACTTTCCACCAGCTCCCCCCGCGCCTCTTGCATAAATCCCTTTATAAGAGGTACCATTTTTCCCCATCTGCATCGACTGACCAACATACCCAACGTTTCTATTACCTCCATGGATAGAGAACCCAGCTCCTCCCTCTACCACCACAGACCCAAGTGGACCAAATGGGCCTTGAGTTACCCAGATTCCCCCCGGAGGTGACCCTGATATTTTAGTGCCTCGATGTGCCACGATAGATTTCTTTTTAAACGTTGCTAAAGACATATATCATACCTAAATATTATTTATTGTTTTATTGTTTATGCAGCGAGCTTATATTAGAAACAACCGACGTTTCTCGCCGTTTGGTTCTAGGCAGCGCTTTAAAAAGAAATATAGTTTGGTTCCTTTTAAACGGGAAATCAACCTGTCTTTCTCCAAAACATATTCGTCATTTGCGCTATTTTTAGAACCAGAATCGCTGTCGTCAAATTCATTGACAAGTTCAAACCCAACTCCTCCCCCTTCGCTGTCTTCGCCATCTGAAACATCCAATTCTTTCAACCCATTAATAATTTTCAATCCTTTTAATCCTCCTTGTTCTTCTTCCTTAGAAGGAAGATAATCATTAAACATGCAATAATAAACCAATGAGGCAAACGAATAGTAAATACAAGCACTTGGGCAATGAAATGGGAATATCTTGCGCCCTACAATTTCAGGGCAACAAAAAGTAGACGAATCCATTTTCTCAGGATTTAAGAAAGTAATAGACCCATTACTTTTTAATGGTAACACTGCATCAGGGTTAAACATTAAAAACATATTTCGGTTAATCACAAATATATCATTTAAACTTAACTTGAAAAAGGTAAGACGGTTTCTACGTAGTGCACTAAGTTGTGTTGACAAACACCCAATCAGTGCCAAAGATTGGTTATAACTAAATAGGACATCGTTTCCTTCATCCAAATCTTCTCCTTCTTCCTCGTCAGAAAATTCTAATGAAGAATAAGATGAGGAAGAGGAAGAGGATGAGGAAGAATCGCGCCCATAAGAACTACTTAGTGGCGATCCTAAAAACTCTTTTAAAGTACATATTGAACCAGCGGAAAACTCTAAATGATAATATGCTTCGTTGGGGGAAGTCGAAATACTACATTTTTCAAGGAACCCAGTAGATGCTAATGAGGTCAAGAATGTCTTTAAATAAGGACTGTAATACTCATCTAATTTATATTTAAGTAGTATACCCCCCTCCTCCAAATATTCTATGATGATAGGCATAGTATATTAGTATAGTTGTTTATCGAAATATGTTCTGTTGTAACGCGCGCCTACGACCGCTACCCACCCATACCTGACATGTTTCCAGGATTAATTCAAATCTCCAGTCCACCCATGCCTGACATCGCCACAGGAGACCAAAAATAAAAATAAAAATAAAAATAAAAAATTGAAATGTTTTTGCAACAAATATCATTATTTAATCCCTTTACAATCCTAATTTAACAAAACTAATTTTATAATCAAAATGACAACCTCTATTTCTAGAAATTGTGGATTCTGTGGAGAAAAAGGACATACCATGTTTGCATGCATGCACCCCGCAGTAGATTATATAAATACAAAATTCGATGAAGGATTAAGAGAATCCCCAGAAAACCCATTCCCAGTGCTACACTGGTTAGAGAACCAACCTGCCAAGACAGTTAGAATAATTGCGCACAAGAATCATGTTCCTCATTCTGGGAAAAAATGGGATATGATCGCTTCTTTATTGGATTTGCACTACACTGAGTACCAAAATAAATTATGGCACTTACCCAAAGAAGAGTGTGACGCAGTGTTGAACAAGTTCCATCAAATTATCGCAAGTATTCTTCATTTCCAAAAAGAATTGGTAAATATTGGTATTCTTGAGGAAGAACCATACAAACCCAATATGTTGTATACCATGGCGCTACCCGATGTCTTTACCATTTATACAGATATGTACGCCAAGCATTCCACTGCGTTTATTGACATTGTTACCAATTTCAATAGACAATTCAAGATTACCCTTTTGCAAGAAGCTGCGCTATCGATCGCCCTTGAAGAAAAAGAAAAAGAAAAAGAAAAAGAAGAAGACTGCCCTATTTGCTACGATGCACTAACACCTAAAAACAAGATCCGTTTAAATTGTGGGCATTCCTTTTGTGAAACATGCATCATCAAGATCTTGACTAAAAATAGAAAAGAAAAGTGCGCAGGAATGCTACCCTTTTGTGCAATGTGTCGTTGTAGATACAAAACTTTCTCTATACAATGTGACCCAACAACAGTGGGGGAAGAGCTCAAGCAGAAGATTGAACCTTTCTTATACACAACAACCAGAACCATAGAAACAACAACAACAGAAGTTTAAACCAACTCGTCTGCTTGCAAAGACATTGAAGCGCTTCTACTACTTATACTTGGTCTTCGAACCCTTGCACTATTGCTTTTACTTATACTCTTGCTCACGCTTTTACTTATACTCTTGTTTTTGTTAGCATATTCATCCTTCACTGTTTTCTCAATCATTGTTTTAATCATATTTTTCATATTTTTCATATTTGACGAACTACTACCAGTCGCACCAGTCGCATCATCTTCATCCTTGTCTCGAAATGGGTCCATCAGTTCCCCGATAAACCCATTTAATGAAAGTGGATCAGGTAATTTGTCATAAGTATACAAAATACTCCAAAACCATCTATCTCTTAGCACTTCTGCATTGGCGATTTCTTGGTTGAACATCTGATCAATCACAGAAAAGGCGGACTTTAGAAGTAGGACATCTTTTACTAGTTCGCGCTTCATCGCAAACAAAATCTGTAGTTTTCCTCGATGTGTCCCGCTTAGTGTAAAATTATTCTTCTTTTCAATCGCGTTAATAAAGCGAATCCCATTTTTTACATTCTTTAGATTGGTGATAGTGGTTTTTCGATGATCGTCAATCCGTTTAATTACAGAGAAGATGTTGGTGTTATAAATAACTGGGTATCGGACACGAATAGATCTAGGAATAATAAATTGATTGGTTTCTTTGATCTCTGAGATCTTCTTCTCTACATCTGTCAACTTGTTCATCATCTCTTGCTCCATTGCCTTCTTGTTCTCATACTTCTTGGTGCGCAGCGCATTTCGTTGATCTGTGGTCAAAAATTTAGTGCACCCCAGATCTAAATCAAAATTGCGGAACAAGAGGACAGACCCAGATGAAAACTCGACACTTGTTTGTAGTTTATCATACTGGTGCGCAGAAATCTTGTGCGCTTCGGTTGCGGCATCTAGTTTAAAATAATTGACCAATGCCAACAGAAACGAAATGACCCCATTTACTGCCGCAATCGCCAATGCCCCCCACTGATACATTTTAGTTAAAGCGGACAACACCGTAGCAGTAGTAGACAAGACAATCGCAGGCATCATTAAATAATTAAGATGCTCTTCTGCATATGATTTTGACTCCATATAGATGATCTTGTGACCTTTTAGGTAACTTGCTAAAATATCAAAGGCAGATGAGTATTTGTGGTTAATATCTGAATAGTACTTGTCAATTTGTAGTTCAACATCTCGGTAACTAAGTTTTTTAAACTTGACTTTGCGGTCAATGGGCACTGTTGAAGTAGGGGTCATAGGAACTTGATCGTCTCTAACTACATCGTTGTCGTCTTCGTTGTCATCTTCTCCCTTTCCATTCTTTCCTTTCTTCCCTTTCTTTAACCCCATCCCCAAATCTTTAAAGAAATGTGCTGCCAAGAAAGATTGTAGTTTGGAGACATACCCTGTTTTTTTAGATATTGTTTCAGTAGGCGATTGTTCACATATTGAATAGATTACATCTTCCTCGGTGGCATCTTCCTCTGTCCCATCTTCGCCACTATCTGCATCGAAACCAACAATTTCGTCATGCTTGTCATCAGATAAATCGCTGTCGCTAAACTCGCTGTTGCTGTCGTCGGGTGGGTCCTCACTTACAGCGCCAGAAGCAGAAGCACCAGAAGCACCAGAAGCAGCAACAGTAGAGGCACGGTTTAACCCTGCGATGATATCAGCAAATGTGATTTGGGGTTCTTTTAAGGGCGCGTTTTCATTAACTTCTATAATCTCTATTTCCACTGAATTGTTAGTGGTACTCATGGGTTAACACTTATATTATTCTTGACATAATATATATATCTATTTGTGCGCCAATGATAAACAAGACACGAAAGGTAAGAAAGATAAACGAGACGCAAAAGGTAAGAAAGGTAAGACAGGTAAGAAAGTCCAAAACATGGAAATCACAATCACCCAACACAAAAGAGCGCACCATTATGATGCGAAATTGTGGTAAAAAATGTTTCCTGGGTCCACACAAAACATTTCCGATCTGTTCTAAACGTACTTGCAAGATAAACAATAAGGGGGTTTTAGCGGCCTATATTCGCGCAAGACAGTTTAGAAAAAAAGGGTCAAAGTACTACAAAATTGCGAAAGAGGCAACTAAGATCCTTGCTAAATTAAGTATGGAGGCGTTTGGGCATGGGTAAACCCACGTAGTTTATATTAAATGTTATACTTTTGCTAACTTCAACGCAAAAGTATAAAATAAAATAAAATTGAAATATTAAAACCTTTCATCAATCAATGCAATCATACTACTTGCCTTCGTTTAAAAAAGATGTCCCATACTTCTGAACCCTGTTTAATAGATGATTGGGGATTTTATATAGATATCGAAGCACATGACTGGAACCAGGTTAGCGCCATCGCCCCAATAAAAATAGAGATTAAAGACAACAAAGAGAAAGACAAATTAAAACCAGCACCACTTACAGTAACAGTAACAGAACCACCGCCGTTACCACTATCCAAAGAACAAATACAAAGACATATCGCTCTTTCTTCCCCCAAGGAAGAACATCCAAATTGTGCCAATTGTTTTAACGAAATTATTAAAAAAACAGTAAGTGTCGCCATCATTGCCGCCATTGTGTTCTACTAACCCCTAGTCCACCCATTCCCGACATCTATTTCATACCACATTACATTTCTAGTCCACCCATTCCCGACATCTATTCCAGCTCCACATAATTAATATAATTGTTAATTCCACATGGCGTCGCGCCAAACAATTCCCCATCTGGGTCTACTCGATAATTTTGATATAATGGTTCACATGGTGTCTCAGAAACTCCTACCACATTATCACATAATATACTTATGCCTTTGCTTATCGTCAAGACGTTTTCTAAATTAGCAGTAGTATATAACCTACTTACTATTTCTGTTTTGCTAAATGGTGGAACATTATCTATCTCATTTTGATCTATTACGTACCCACGTTTTACGCTTGACATATAGGCATAACTATTGGCACCTGCTTTGACACCTCCTGTTTTAAAGTCTTGTTTTTTTTCATGATCCAGGCTCGGACCCAGGCCCAAATCACAATTACAATTATAATTGCAATTACAATTATTGCAACATGAATCATTGTTGGGTTGGGCACACACTACATGTTCTACACAGTAATTTGTATACAATGACCGATACAATGTTTTGGATTTCAAATTAGTAGTATAATCGCTCGCGTTGACTGGTTTATCTGTACCAATAAAAGTGCGATTCGCAGAGAATGCGTTGGTTTTAAATGCTCTTGACATGATGATGTATAATGTATATATACATTATTAAAGACGTCGCGAATAATCGTTAAAGATCATAAATAATCTGGAATTCCAAGCAGAAACTATAATCCATATTGTTTAAATTAATGGTGCGACCATACTCATCTAACAATTGTATTTGTAGTTTGTTGATATTGACTGGACCAAAGTACTGGCGTGTATATACACTAACAGAGGAGCTCTCGCGTACATCATCAAATGAAGCGCCAGACATAGAAATTCGTGCTAAAATATTGTTGTTCATCACAGATTCGCTAAAAGCAGAATAAAACCCATTATTTACATTGTTGTTGAAATCATCTACTGCTAAATACAAGTACTTGGGTCCAGACAAATCAGGTATTCCTTCTGAGACATAAGAGACATTATTCTCATACATCCCGTTTCGAAACCCCATTTTCCAACCTAGTTTTAATGGGAGAGGAGTGGTCTTGTCGTCGGACCCCATAACATCCTGCTGGAAACTTAGTGCAAATGGTGTGACACTCGATGGGTTCTCTTTTAATGAGACTATAATACGCCCGCTACCATTGTTATCTCGAATATCTATTAAAAACTGGATATCAGTAAAGGGCCACCCCAACGAGTCCATATAATTAGTTAAATAAGTACATAGCGCAATGGGGTCATAGTTCCCATCTGGGACAGAGATATGCTTGACGACATCGCAACGAGAAATAGAAAAATGGTCGCTACCAAATATGCGCGATACTGCATAGAATGTTTTGGGGAGTTCCACTGCAGATAATCTAAGCGAAACTGTATTATTCATGGAGACAGGTAGATTAAGACCAAAATTAGAGGACAAGGTTCCATAATAGTTTTCGCGAAACCGGGTATCTACATTTAAATACTTTTTAATCGTGGTGGTATTAAGTAAGGGGTTCATCTCGCCAGGGAGAATTGGTTTTTGGTTCGAGTTGACATAGGTATCCTTTGGTTTTTCAATGATGAAGGAACCATTCTCGCCAGATAATGCAGAGATATTCTTTTTTACAACGCTTGCACTTGTACTGGTGTCGTGGAAATAATTCTGGAAAGTTTTGTCAAACGAAGTACTGTTAAACGAAGAACTGTTAAACGAAGAACTGTTAAACGAAGAAGTACCCTTCGAACAATTTGCAATCAGAATATCTTTTGCTTTGATTAAAAACTGGATTGTGTTTTTTTTGACTGTTTCGTTTATTTTGGAATCGCTCTGTATTTTCTTGCGCGCATTGCCCTCTTTGGTTAAAACCAGTTGTTCGTTATAGTTTTTGGGGAGCTCAAAAATATCTTCCAACTCGGTCATTTTATAGTTGCCAATGTTTAAGTCAAAACTCATTATATATATTGATCGATTATTACTTATTTGACAGGTTTACTTATTTAATGCCCAAAACTATTCGCGCTTAATTTAGGAGTAACTACGATTTGTATTTATAATGCTTCTTTAAATACTTTTTAGAGTTATATAATCTCGAAAAGATTTTTAATAATGAAAACAATTATATAAATTATATAAGCACCTCTACGATGCGACATGTTGATTTGCGAATAAAATTACTATTAAAATTATATTTTAATTGTAATATAATATAGTATAGCGATGTCTTACCGATTTCCAAGAACATGTCCACCTCAACCATCATGTCCAACCCCTATAGCGCCATGTTCTACTGCGGGATCGTGCCCACAACCAGGTCTTGTCAATAACAACTGTTTGTTGTGTACTAGTAATAAAATTTGTATCGGAGATCATAGTGGTTATGTAGACCAAAGTGCCAATGCAATTGCGATCGGTGCCCAAGCAGGGTACAGTAATCAATCAGTGAACTCGATCGCGATTGGTGCCAAGGCAGGAGAATGCAATCAATCAGATAATGCCGTTGCAATTGGGTATCGCGCTGCTTTAGCAAATCAAGGTGCCGAATCTGTCGCGATTGGTTCTAAATCAGGAGAGTATGGACAAGGCAAAGGTTCGGTTGCACTTGGCGCACACGCTGGGTCTACTGGTCAGCATGACCATTCTATTATTATTAATGCAACAGGGTTGGATCTAAAATCGGACCGCACCGATGCCTTTTTTGTTTCTCCTGTTCGGTTTAATTCCTCGAATGCAGGGACCATGCTTCAGTATGATAGTACTACCAAAGAAGTATCCTATGTTTTAGGAGGCCCTGTCGGACCTACTGGTGCCACTGGTTCTACAGGCGCGGTTGGTGCAACTGGTTCTACAGGAGCAACCGGTGCAACTGGTGCGACTGGTGACAAAGGACCACAAGGAGATCCAGGTGGTCCTACAGGAGCAACAGGAACTACGGGTGCTACAGGCGCTACAGGTGCGACTGGTGCGACTGGTGCGACTGGTGCCACAGGTGCGACTGGTGCGACAGGTGCTACTGGCGCAAGAGGTTCTACTGGTGCTACTGGTGCTACTGGTGCTACGGGTGTCACAGGCGCGACAGGGTCTACTGGTG
>Ga0114958_10001830_pt1 | contig 16371 bp, 14 predicted proteins | sample C_130208_EF_Meta_FD_89577 | JGI IMG/M metagenome (GOLD analysis project Ga0114958, IMG submission 89577) | Freshwater microbial communities from Lake Croche, Canada to study carbon cycling - C_130208_EF_MetaG | ecosystem: Environmental > Aquatic > Freshwater > Lake | place: Lake Croche, Canada...
CACGTCGTTGGGGTCCACATCGCGCAAAATGCTAACAGCCGTGGCATGGCTGGAATGCAGATGCACCACTGCCGCAGCATCCTTGCGTTCCCCATACATCGACAGGTGTAAAAACGCTTCTTTGGTTGGCGCATCGCCGGACAGCAGCCGCCCGGCGGCATCCAGCCGTGACAGTCGCGCCGGATCCAGCGCGCCCAGCGAGGCATTGGTGGGCGTCATCAACCAGCCGCCGTCGGTTAGCCTGACCGAGATATTCCCAGAGGATCCCGCCGTAAGCCCGCGATCAAAGAGCGATGCGCCCACCCGGCAGATTTCATCCCGAACGCGGTTTTCCTCAGTCAAGGGCAGGCTCCTGCTTTAGCAATGTCCAGGCTTTCAGGAAGAAATCCTCTGCGCCGAAGTTGCCCGATTTCAGCGCCAAGACCAGATCCGGCCCGACAATACTGCGCGTCCACGGCACGCCGGGGGCGATTTCGGGGCCGATTTCCAACACCGCAACACCCAGCGCCGCCACCACCGCGCCCGAGGTTTCGCCGCCCGCAATCACATAGCGGCTAAAGTGGGCGCCCTGCAGGAGGCGCGCCACCTCGGCAAGCGTGGCCTCGATCAGTGCCCCTGACGCGTGCTGACCCATGCGCGCGTGGATCGCCTGTAAAGTTGCCGGATCGGCACTGGAATAGATCACCGGAATGCTGTCATCCGGCAGCGCTATTGCCCAATCTGCAAGACTGGCGGCGGTTTGGTCGCCCGAAAGCAGCGCATCCACTCGCAAAGCCTGTGTCGGCAGGCCCGCTGCCTGGGCTGCCACAATCTGTCCGCGTGTCGCAACCGAGCACGATCCCGCCAAAACAACGGCCCGCCCCGGGGGGGCGGCCATCTGCGTGCGCACGGCCCTTGGCATCACTTTACCGGCGCGCACAAAATTCTCGGCCAACCCCAAACCGATCCCTGATCCGCCTGTAACAAGCGGCGCATCAGCGCAGGCCGCACCAATGACGCGCAAGTCAGCGTCTTGCAGCGTATCGACGATCAAAATGCGTTTGCCAGCCGCGTGCTGCGCGGCAAATGCCTGCCGAACCGCCGCCTCACCCTGCGCGATGGTGTCAATCGTGACCAGCCCAACCGGCAGCGTGGTCTGCCGCCCCAACACGCGCACCAGATTGGCGTCGTGCATCGGGTTTAACGGGTGATCCTTCAACGGGCTGTCTGACAACAGCGCATCACCCACGAACAGATGGCCCCGGTACGTGGTGCGCCCCGCAGCCGGAAACGACGGGCAAGCGATGGTAAACTGGGCACCCGTCAGCGCCAACAGCGCTTCTGCCACGGGGCCAATGTTTCCAGCATCGGTGGAATCGAAGGTAGAGCAGTATTTAAACAAAAGTTGCTCTGCCCCGCCCGCCCGCAACAGCTTGGCAGCGGCAACCGACATGTCCACCGCCGCCGCTGCCGGAATAGACCGTGACTTCAGCGCAATCACAATAGCATCGGCATCCGGCAGGCTGTGGTCTTCGGGCACACCGATGATCTGCACCGTGCGCAATCCGGCGCGCGCCAAAGTCAGGCACAGGTCCGTCGCGCCGGTAATGTCATCTGCGATTGCACCCATCAGCATGGCCAGTCCTTTCAGCGAGGCTCACCCCGCAAATACAGATCAGACGGGATTTGCGCGGTCAGTTTGGTTACAGTGACCCGATCAGATGATCGCGCACCAACTAAAGCCTTGCTTTCCGTTTCTGTCCTGCGCTAACGATATTTGTGGCAACGCTACCATTCACGTGACTGCAAGGCAACCCCGCTGCCAAAAACAATGGCGACCCGCCCAATAGCTTAGGAAATCGAGGATTATCATGCAAAGCACGGCCGATTTGAAGGTTTGCGTCATCGGATTGGGGTCTATGGGGTTTGGAATGGCCTCTTCGTTGCTGCGCGCCGGGTTTTCTGTCACAGGTTACGATCTGAACACCGACGCCATTGCGCGATTGGTCACTTTGGGCGGCACCTCTGCCCAAAGCCCTGCCGAGGCCGCTCTGCGGGCAGATATCGTCTTAAGCGTGGTGGTCAATGCAGCGCAGACCGAAACTGTGCTGTTTGGCAAGGACGGCGCAGTGGGCGCGATGGCAGCGGGCGGGGTGATTTTGTCTTGCGCCACCATGCCACCCGACGCTGCACGCGCCTTCTCGGCCCGCGCCGAAGAGATGGGGATTGGCTATCTTGATGCTCCGATTAGTGGGGGGGCTGTACGGGCGGCGGCGGGCGAATTGACGATTATGGCATCAGGGGCCGCTGCGGTTTTCGCCCTCGCGCGTCCGGTGTTAGATTGCATTGCGGCGAAGGTCTACGAATTGGGCGAACAGGCCGGCACCGGGGCTGCGTTCAAGATCGTAAACCAATTGCTGGCCGGTGTTCATATCGCTGCAGCTTGTGAGGCGATTACCTTCGCCAAAGCCATGGATCTTGATATTGCAAAGGTTTACGAGGTTATCACCGCATCGGCAGGCAATTCTTGGATGTTTGAAAACCGCGTGCCGCACATTTTAGAGGGCGATTATACCCCGCGCAGCGCTGTGGATATTTTCACGAAGGATCTGGGAATTGTCGCAGACATGGGCCGCGATATGAAATTTCCAACCCCCATCGCATCGATGGCGCTGCAGATGTTTGTGATGACCGCTGCTGCGGGCATGGGCCGCGATGATGACGCCTCTGTCGCGCGAATGATTGCGGGTCTGGCAGGACTGGATCTGCCGGGAATGGAGCGCTGAGCATGCCACGCTTTGCCGCCAACCTGACGATGATGTTTCAAGAACACGCCTTTATAGATCGCTTCTCCGCTGCTGCTGCTGCGGGTTTTGACGCGGTCGAATATCTGTTTCCGTATGACTTCGATCCGGCGCAAATTGCGCTTTGCTTACACAAAAACGCACTGACGCAGGCCCTTTTTAACCTTCCCCCGGGCGATTGGAAGGCCGGAGACCGCGGCTTGGCAGCGTTGCCAGAGCGCAAAGCCGAATTTCGCGCTTCGGTTGCGACAGCGCTGCGCTATGCGGCGGCGACGGGCGTGGGGCGGGTGCATGTGATGAGTGGCATCGCACCTTGTGGCGATGCTGATGCGCAAAACTGCTATCGCGACTCGATTGCCTATCTGTGCGATCAGGCTGGGCAAACCGGGCTGACTGTGCTGATAGAACCCATCAATCCGCGCGACATGCCCGGGTATTTTCTGAATGATTTCAATTACGCAGCCGATCTTATTTCAGATCTGAATGCGCCCAACCTGAAGTTGCAATTTGACATTTATCACCGCCAGATCCTTCACGGCGACGTGCTCACCGGATTGAAAAACCTGATGCCCATCATAGGCCATGTCCAGATCGCCGCCGTTCCCCTGCGACATGAACCCGGCACCGGGGAGCTGGACGATTTTCGCATTCTGTCCGCTTTGGATGACTTGGGCTATACGGGTTTTGTCGGCTGTGAGTACCGACCGGCCGGAAAAACCGTTGACGGGTTGGGCTGGCTGAACACCTTCTGGAAGCGGTGAGACGCCCGGCAAGTGCCGGGCGTGGTTTGCTTATTTCACCGCAAAATCCCCATGCAGCGCAAGATCGGCAGGGCTGAAGCGATCCGTCGCGAAATTGCGTTGGTGCCAGTAAGGATAGATCAGCGGTATGGTGCTGACATCGGTCAGGCGCGCGATTTCCTCTGTCGTCAGTTTGATCGAAAGCGCTGCGAAGTTGTCGCGAAACTGCGCTTCGGTGCGTCCGCCGAACACAAGCGAGGTGACGGCAGGGCGGGTGAGCAGCCAGGCCAAAGCGATCTGCGCCGCCGAAACGCCGCGCGCATCGCCGATGCTGACAAGCACATCCACGATGTTCCACAGCTTTTCAACATCGCGGATTGGCGGCTCTGTCCAGCCAGCAAATTGACGGGTGCCTTCCGGCGTGGCCGCCCCGCGTCTGTGCTTGCCCGATAGCAATCCAGCGGCAAGCGGGCTCCAAACCAGAACACCTAGACCTTGATCTACCGAAATCGGCAGCAATTCATATTCGGCCTCGCGGGCCTCTAGCGTGTAATGGATTTGCTGGGTGACAAATCGCGGACGGCGGTCACGGTCAGACACGGCCAGCGATTTCATGATGTGCCAACCCGAATAATTCGAGCAACCGATGTAACGCACCTTGCCCTGCTGCACCAAAGTATCCAGCGCTGCGAGTTTTTCTTCGACCGGCGTAAGGCCATCCCACTCGTGCATGTAATAGATGTCGATATGGTCGGTGCGCAGCCGTTTTAGACTGCGTTCGCATTCTCGTATCAGGTGATGGCGCGACACGCCTTGGTCATTGGGGCCGGGGCCTGTGGGCATGCGCGCCTTGGACGTGATCAGCACGTCCTCGCGCCGTCCTTGCAGAACTTCCCCAAGGATTTCTTCGGCAAGCCCTGAAGAATACATATTTGCCGTGTCAAAAAGGTTAACGCCCGCCTCAATGCAAAGGTCAACCAATCGGCGCGCTTCGGCCACGCCTTGCTGGCCCACCATGGCGAACGGGCCGCTGCCGCCAAAGGTGAATGTGCCCATCGTCAGGGCGGAAACCTTCAAGCCTGACCGGCCAAGTACCCGGTATTCCATAGTTTTCTCCTTATGCTAGGGTGGTCACGCCGAAAGTTTACGCGCAATGTGTTGCATGCCGATTTCGGGACTGGTCAGCACCCGCAGCGGGTGCAGCGCGTCTTCCACCAAGGCCAAAGCCCGCGCCATTGAGGCCTGTGCAAGCACGATGACATCGACCCGCATGGCAAGATCGCGCAGGCTTTGTGCCACCATGGCGTCGTGCCCGGCGGTGTCGCCCAGACCTAGTTTGTCAAAAGCGCCGTCAGCCACTTCGGCAATTACGGTGCAAGAACGCCCGGCCTGCGCAGCGCTGCGGCCAATAAGCGCGCTCGTCGGCTCTAAGGTCGTGCGCAATGTGGCAAGAACGCCGATGCGAGGCCCAAGTTTAATTGCCTCCTCGGCCATGCCCGAATCGATCCGAAACAGGGGCACGGGGCAAAACGGTTGGGCCGCGTCAACCGCTGCTCCAAGCGATGAACAGGTCACGACAACCGCATCAGCCCCGGCATCCACCGCCGAACGTACGATTTGCATCAATCGCCACATCGTAGCCTCAGACAGGCTGCCCTCGCGGATCGTGATGCGCAACAGACTTTCATCAAGCATGTTAAAGCTCTGCCAGTCGGGCAAATGCCGCTTTGCTAAACTATCAAACAAGGGAATCAGTCCGCAAACGGTGTGGATCATAGCGATCTGCCATGGCTGGCCCGGATGTTGCGGCGACATGACAAAATTCTCCGAATTTGGCGCGGGATTGAAAATGGTAGCGCTGCCAACACTGCGATGTCTGCGCGACAAGTTCAACAAAAATTGACAACAAGGTGCGGAGAAACCGCAGTTTTCCGCGACCCTTGGCCCTGTGGCATGGCATTTTGCAGGGTCTGCGGCCAAAAAGGTGATTGACAGAACCTTGGTTCACTCTCACAAATGGCAGCGCTGTCATTGGTTGGCAGCCAAGAACACAACCGCGCCGCGCAGTTTTTCGCCAAGGCGGGGCATGTGGCCGACGAAAACGGGCTTGTCCGAGCGCGTGGGAATAAGGGAGAATGGGATGGCCGCGTCAAACAACAAGGTGTCGCAACAAGGCATAGCGTCGCTTTGGGGGCAGTTTGCCCAGTTGCGTCAGGTGCGCGAGGTGAATGTGCTGGTGGCGATGATTGTCATCGGCGCTTTAATCAGCCTGTACACCCCCTATTTTCTGACCACCAACAACCTGATGGGGGTGTTTCGTGCCTTCTCGCTGACCGCAATTATGAGCATCGGCATGGTAATGGTCGTGATAACCGGCGGCATAGATTTGTCAGTTGGGTCGGCGATGGGGCTTGCCTCACTGGTCACAGCTTTGGCCTTCGACGCCGGGTTTTCTCAGGCGGCCAGCATCAGCGCTGGGATCGCGGTGGGGGTTGGTTTTGGCCTTGTGAACGGGCTTTTGATTACAGCGATTGGCTTGCCTCCGTTCATCGCAACCCTTGGCACGTTGAGCATTGGCCGCGGTTTGATGTATATGGTGACCCACGGCGTGCCTGTGACCCCGCAAACGCCAGAAAGCTTTTCCGAGCTTGGGCAAGGCTACATTGGCCCCGTGCCCGTGCCAGTGGTCATCATGCTGGTGCTGATGGTGCTATTCGCGCTGATCATGCGGCGCACGCGCTTTGGGCGTCATGTCTACGCAACCGGTGGCAACGAACATGCCGCGCGACTGAGCGGTGTGAAGACCGATCGCGTGAAACTCGCCGTCTATATGCTTTCGTCGACGATCGCCTCTCTTGCCGGGATTATCGGGTTCTCGCGCTACCTGTCGGCCGAACCCGCTTCGGGCTTTGGGTCTGAATTGGACGTGATCGCGGCTGCGGCGATTGGCGGCGCCAGCTTGGCTGGCGGAGTCGGCAGCGTGACAGGTGCCGTAATCGGCGCAGCCTTGGTTGGCGTGATCGCCAACGGCATCGTACTTTTGAACATCAATACCTATGCCCAGCAGGCCATTACAGGCGGCGTCATTTTGATCGCAGTCAGTCTGGATGTTCTGCGCAACAAGCTTTCCGGCGGAAGCAACTAAAGCAGCGGCGGTTTTCACCGGACGGAAGAAGGTTCAACAAAATCCGTCTCGAAGACCGAGCGGAAGTGGAGGAGAGACCAATGAAGATCCTGATCAAAACTGCCCGTGCGGCGGTGGTTACCATGGCGATGTTGTCTGGTACGGCCGTTATGGCTGAAGACATCACCATTGCGGTTATTCCAAAAGTGGCCGTGCCCTTCTTTGACGATTGCAACACCGGGGCAATGGCTGCGGCCGAAGCCGCAGGCGTAGGCTATCAGTGGGTGGTTCCGCAAAACACCCAAGGCGCAACGCAGGTCAAAATCATGGAAGACCTGATTGCCCGCCACGTCAGCGGTATCGCAATCTCGGTGAACGAGCCGAAGTCGGTTGAGGGCGTTATCAAAGAGGCCATCGATGCCGGCATCAAGGTCGTGACCTTTGACTCTGACAGCGCCGGTTCGGCCCGCAGCCTGTATATCGGCACGATCAACAAGCAGGCCGGCGTGACCATGGGCAACTCCATGGCTGAAAAGCTGGGCGGTAAGGGCAAAGTGGCGATCATCACCGGTCAGCTTGGGGCGTCTAACCTGAACGAGCGGATTGACGGCGTGAAAGAAGCGCTTGCAGCCTTCCCGGATATCCAAATCGTCGCCACCGAAGGCACCGAAGACGATCTGGCCAAAGCCGTGTCTGTCACCGAAGCCATCCTGCGCGGCAATCCCGATCTTGCAGGCATCTTCGGCATGAGCCAAGTGGGCGGCCCGGCTGTGGCCAAGGTTCTGGCCGAGCAGGAATTTGGCGACCGCAAAGGCGCGCTTGCCGTGTTTGCCTTTGACGATCTGCCCGACACCATTCAGGGCGTGAAAGACGGCTATATCAACGGCATCATGGTCCAGCGTCCGGTCACCATGGGTAAACTTGCTGTCGAACAGCTTGTTTCGCAAATAAAGGGCGAAGCGGCAGGCAGCAACATCGACACTGGCGTCACGGTTGTGAACGCAGACAATCTGGGCAGCTACACCAAATAAGCGGCCTTTTTGGGGGCAGGGCGACAGGCGTCGCTTTGCCCCTTTTTCCTTTGACAGCCGAGGCGACGATGAGCTTTTTTCTGGAAATGCACGCGATCACCAAGACTTTTCCGGGCGTTAAGGCGTTGAACCAAGTCGATCTGCTTTTGGCGCGCGGCGAGGTGCATGTGCTGGCAGGTGAAAACGGTGCCGGCAAAAGCACGCTGATGAAAATCATGACCGGCGTCTACAAGGCTGATCCGGGCGGATTGATCAAGGTGGATGGCCAAGACGTGACGATCAAAGACCCCGTGCATGCGCGGTCTTTGGGCATCAGCATCATTTACCAAGAACTGGCCGTTGTGAACAACCTGACCGTTGCCGAAAACATTTACCTCGCGCGCGAACCCTTGACACGCATGGGTTTGATCGACCGGCGCAAGATGAATGCCGATGCGGCGGCGGTTTTGGCCGAACTGGACATGACCCTTGATCCGGCGCGCATGGTGGGCAGCCTAAGCATCGGGCAAAAGCAGATGGTCGAGATTGCGCGTGCGATCTCTTATCGCTCGAAGTTGATTATCATGGATGAACCGACCGCATCCCTGAGCCATCACGAGGCGACAACGCTGATGCGGATGGTGAAAAAGCTGACTGCACAGAATATTGGTGTCGTCTATATCTCGCACCGGTTGGACGAGATTTTTGAAATCGCTGACAGGGTGACGGTGCTGCGCGACGGGATGACGGTCGACAGCCGCCCGATTGCCCAGATGACGCGCGAAATCCTGATCCGTAAAATGGTTGACCGCGAAATGTCGCAGTTGTTTGGCACGCATACGTCGAACGCCAGCGAAGAGGTGCTGCTGTCTGTCAAAGGATTGGGATTGAAACGGCCGTCTTTGCAAGGCGCGCGGGTGTCTGATGTTAGCTTTGATTTGCACAAGGGTGAGGTTTTAGGGTTTTTCGGCCTTGTCGGATCGGGCCGCACCGAGATCATGGAGATGATTCTTGGCAGCCGCGCCCGTATTGGCACGATCAGCATCGATGGAAAGATCGTGACGATCCGCGAACCCGCGCAGGCGATAGACCATGGCATTGGCTTTGTCACCGAAGACCGCAAAGAGCTGGGGCTTGTGTTGGGCATGTCCGTGCGCGAGAATTTCAGCCTGACGCATCTATCGGAGTATTGCCGGATGGACGTGGTGAACCGCAAACGCGAAACCAGTGTTTGCGCGCAATATATCAAATCGCTGGGTATTAAGACCCCCTCGCCGGAACAAAAGATTTTGAACCTGTCAGGCGGCAATCAGCAAAAGGTGGTGATTGCCAAATGGGTCGCGCGTCGCCCACGCATTCTGATCGTTGATGAACCGACGCGCGGCATTGACGTTGGGGCGAAGGCCGAAGTGCATATGCTCTTGAACAAACTGGCCTCTGAAGGCATGTCGATCATTGTGGTATCATCAGACTTGCCCGAAGTTCTGGCCATCAGCGACCGCGTGGTGGTGGTGAAAGAAGGCCGCATCGCAGGCATTTTGCCACGGGCCGAGGCGACGCAGGAACGGGTGATGCTGGCTGCGACAGGCTAAAGGCGCTCGGGGTTTGGCGGGCCAAGCGTCATGGCAAAACGCTTTTGGCACAGGGCGATCTAAGTGTGATCGTCGGTTCGCTCTTAACTCATCTGCGCTGACTTAAAACCACTGGAAGAAATTATGAAAACGGAGACAGGCATGACAAAACGCATCATATTCACGGGTGGCACCGGCAAGGCTGGTCGCCATGCCGTGCCTTATCTTTTGGCCAAGGGCTACAAGATTTTGAACGTCGATCTAAAGCCGTTCGATCATCCCGGCGTCAACACCCTGATCACCGACATCACCAACTCTGGCGAAGTCTTCAACGCATTTACAACCCATTTCGGCTTTGATGGCTATGCGGAAGGCGCGCCGCCCAAGGCTCCGGATGCCATCGTGCATTTCGCCGCCGTGCCACGTGTCATGATCAACCCCGATAACACGACTTTCGCACAAAATACCGTTGGCACTTACAACGTGCTGGAAGCCGCGATGAAGTTGGGCGTGCGCAAAGTGATCATCGCCAGTTCAGAGACGACCTATGGCGTCTGCTTTGCCGAAGGCGACAAGGATTATCATTCCTTCCCGCTGGAGGAAGACTATGACAGCGACCCGATGGACAGCTATGGTCTGTCCAAGGTGGTCAATGAAAAAACCGGTCGCGCCTTTGCAATGCGCTACGGTGCGGATGTTTATGCCCTGCGCATCGGCAACGTCATCGAGCCGCATGAATACACTAACTTCGCAGGCTATCTGGCCGATCCACCCTCGCGCAAGCGCAACGCCTGGAGCTATATCGACGCCCGCGATCTGGCTGAAATCGTGCATCTTTGCTTGCAAAAAGATGGGCTTGGGTATCAGGTCTTCAACGCGGTGAATGACACCATCACCGCAAACCTGCCCACGGCCGAGTTTTTGGCGAAATACGCCCCGAAAACGCCCGTCACCCGGCCGATGGGCGCACAGGAAGCACCGCTTTCCAACCGCAAGATCCGTGACGTGCTGGGCTTTAAAGAAGCGCATCCGTGGCGGAATTATGTAAAGGTCTGATCCCTTCCAGCGGGGCAACGCGGCGCGCGTTGCTCCGGATCTGCAAAACCAATACACTCAGGGGCCAAAGCCATCCTGTTTTGGACCGGTGCAGCCGATCACGGGATGACGCCACATAAGGGGATTGCGGTGACAAAGATCAGGCAAAGGCTGCAAGATAAGAAAAGCAAGATCACCGTCCACGAGGTTGCGGCCCATGCCGGGGTCAGCGAATCCACCGTATCGCGCATCATGCGCAACCAAGGTCTTGTGGCCGAAACCACCCGCACCAAAGTCATGGAAACCGTGCGCCTGCTTGGCTATGTGCCGAACCGGATTGCAGGGTCATTGGCCTCTATGGACTCCAAGCTGGTGGGGGTGGTGGTGCCGTCGATGTCGAACATCGTCTTCCCCGAGGTGTTGCAAGGGATAAATGCCGGTCTTCAGGCCAGCAATTTTCAAGCCGTGATCAGCATCAGTGATTATGATAGTGACCGCGAAGAAGCGCTGGTGCGCGGTATTCTGGCCTGGCAACCGGCTGCGATCTTGATCACCGGCTTTGACCACACCATGGCCACGCGCCGCATGCTGGACCAAAGCGGCGTGCGGGTGGTCGAGATGATGGACATTGACTCCGCACCGATTGATTTGGCCGTCGGCTTGTCGCACCGACGGGCAGGTTATGCGGCAGGGCAGCATCTGATTGCCAAGGGCTACCGCCGGTTTGGCTATGTCGGCCACGACTGGCAATCAGACCGGCGCGCGCGGCTGCGCTATGACGGGCTTTGCGAGGTTTTGGCGGAGTCGGGCTTGTCGATTGTGGCGCATGCCATTGCTGACGGGCCCAGTTCCGTGTCCACAGGGCGTCACCAGACCGAGCAGCTTTGCAAGATGGCGTCGGTGGATGTCGCGGTCTATTCCAACGACGACATGGCGGTCGGCGGCGTATTCTATTGCATCGGGGCCGGAATTAGGCTGCCGGATCAATTGGCAATCTTTGGCTTCAACGGTTTGGATATCGGTCGGGAACTGCCGCAGGCCCTGTCCACCGTGCGGTCTAACCGGTTCCTGATCGGTCTGAAGTCAATCGAATCCATTCTGCAAACGCCAGAACGGCCCGCGACGAAAACCTCGATCGACACAGGGTTCGAGATTTTCGCAGGGGCCACCGCCTGACTTTCGCGGCGTTTAAAGCCAAGATTGTTTGGCGTGCGCTTTGGTCATTGTGATTGTCTGCGCGGCTTTAAGTTGGTCTGCTGATCCTTATGAAGCGCTTTGAAATCGATGATCTTGGCTTAACAATAATTGAATTTACGCTTGGGAAAGCGTCGCAATGTCTCTTGACTTTTTGGTATTTAATTATTACGTCCCTAACATTAGCTTTATATCGGGCTATTGGTCGGTAAAGTTGTTCACCAGAGAAGCGGGTATTTGCGATGGAAGTATATGTAATCAACGTAGCATCTGCGACTCAGCGTAAGGAGAACATGGAGAAGAGACTAAAATACCACCGTCTTGATGTTCACGCGAAATTTATAGATGCTATCACGCCAAGGAGCGAGGTGGCTCTACAATTCCTAAGTGTATATGACGGAGCGCAGACGGCAGGAGAAGTTTGTTGTTTTTTGAGCCATGTAAAGGCTTTAAGTGAGTTTGTTATAACCGATTCCTCAGATCCTGGGGTGTTAATATTTGAAGATGATCAGTTGCTGCACAACAATTTTGTTACGGAACTCAATGAAATAATGTCGATAATGGATCCAAATACAAATGTTGTTATGCTGAACAGATATAATTCAAGCTTCGATGGCTGCAATATTGTAAATGATAAACTCATGACGATAGGGAGTGGTACATTTTCTGCGGGCTGTTACTGGATAAGTCGATCATACGCAAAATCGGTCGTCGAAAACTACGGCTTCGGTTACAATTCAGAGGTATTTCCAGACAAGTTCGTGACTTCAGAGATAATAACAATGAAATCAGGCGGAGTTGCGGCCAGAAGACTGCTTGCGATCGGCGAGTGTTTGGACAGCTCTCTGTTTGGCGATCCAAGGGTCAATGAACATCTCAAATACTACAAGCAGCATGAGCCGAAAAATTTTCTCAATGCTGATATCTTTATGAATATAGAAGGTACATGCGAAGCATTTCAGATCTCGCGTCAACTTGATTAACTCATGCGACCAATTAACACTTGAAAACCGGGTGAGCACCGACGGGTGGTAATGATTTTAAAAGATACCCGCTATTGCTGCGTTGATTGGAAACATATTCAGTCAGAGGTTTTTTCAACGTAAAGCTGATAAAGTGGAGCTCTAACTATTTTTGCCTTGCGACAGAAAATATTAGTGAAAGCATCAATGGCAGGTTTTGGGCAGCGAATCGGATCTACCCCGCTTGGAAGATTTTCGCTCCAAAGATAATCGTCAAATACTATTATTCCACCTACGCGCAGAAGCGAGAAGCCCAATACAGCATCGATAAGGACGTCAGGTGCCTGGTGAGATCCATCAATATAAACAAAATCATAATAACCACTTTTACCGCTAGCAATAATTTTTGCAAGCTCAACGCAGCTAAAGCCCTTGAGCATCCTCATATTTACTGGATTTTTGGCATTTTTTATGGCAATTTTTGTATTCTTGATGAACCTCCGTTCAACTTCACTCATGTTTATCGATTGTTCCATATGTTCTATGCCTCCTCCCCAAGTATCTACACAATCTATTTCAATGTGGGCATCTTTTGTTAATAAATCAATCAAGAAACAAGCGCTCGCACCTTCATACGATCCAACTTCGAGTATCCTTCTTGGCTGGTATCTTGGAACTATATTTTCCCAGACTGGGCTGGAAAAATCAAACCACTGATTTGTAAATTCATAGGTATCGTCGTTCATTTGGGGCTTCCTTCAGATCGGTCGTGCATTAATATTAAAGTGACTTTCTTTAACTCATCCGGTGGTCGGCTGCGATTATATTTTTCTCCGACGGGTTTCAAATCTGCAGATTGGATACACTCTTCTTGAAAATATGTCAATGGATGGGTATGCCCAAGATATCCGCTGTAAGCGTTTGGCTGATGAAGCGCTACCTTAGTCTTGTCTCTATAACCAAAAAATTATATCCTAAACCCAAAATCATAGCCCCCCCCACGGGGTTTTTGCTTTGCCCCGCAGAACAATGTCCACGTCCGTTGCCGCGTTGGGATTTTGTTGGAACGCCGAAAAGAAAGCGCTCAGCCAGCGGCACTTGAGGGCTCGGTCTTTTGTCAGAGTGAAAGTCCTCCGCAAAGCGCTGGAAAGCTGCGTTTGCAAGATTATGCTTGCACAAAACCCGGTGTTTTCGTCCAATCGGCTTAGGCAGGAATAGGTTTTCCCATCTGCGCCATCAGGTCCATGTAATCCAGCATTACCCAATTCTCGATGATCTTCCCTTCGGTGCAGCGGTAGAAATCCATCACGCGCAGCGTTAAAGGGCGGCCATCGGCTTTCACACCCAGATAATCGCCCTGAAAAGTCATCGTCATCGAGGGCCAGCCCGACACGGCCGCATAGGTTCCATCGCCGATCCGGCAGTAATGGTTGCCACCTTTACGGTCGGGAAAGGCGCGCAGGAAGGATTCGCGGTGGTCTTTCACAAACCCGTCCCAGCGGAAGTTTGACCCGATGCCGGCCGGGCCGTACCACATCATATCGTCGTGCCAATAGCCGCCCTGTCCGGTTTGGCGGGTGGACGAGAAGGTCTTGGGATCAAAGCTGTGCAACGCACCCAACATCGCTTCGACCACATCCAAACTGTCGGGGCCGCACCCTGTTTGTGGCAAAACGCCGTCATGCGTGGCGGGGCCGGGAAACAGGGTTTCCAGCCCGTAAGAAAAGGCAAACGGCATCTGTCCGGCCTGCCGCATCAGATCGGGCAAGTCCAAGATGATGCGGGCCTCGGTGATCTTATCGTTTTCAAGGCGGTAGAACTCGCCCGCCCGCAGAAAGGCCAAGTGGTTTGACGGCTGCACGCCGTAAAAGGGTGCTGTAAAGTTGCCGACGTAATGGGTCACCGCCGCCACCCAAGCGCCGCCGTTCGAGCGCCTGTTTTGCCCGCCGATGAAAAGTTCATCGCGCCGGTAAACATGGGCCAAAGCGCGGCGCAGGGGGTGGATAAACCCCTTTAGAATGGCCTGTGCCCCCGTTAAGTCTCCCAAGGGGTGGGAGAGGTGAAAGGTGCAATCGGGTGTCAAATGCCGGTTGAGCGCCTCAAGCAAATCGCCGTCATCCAAGCGGATCATGCGGTTCAAAAAAGCATGTGCGGTGTCTCGGTGCTGGGCCATCCAAGTCTCCTGAGGTTTTTTGCAAGCGTATGCAAAAAAGACTTGCCACGAATCGCGCTGTGCGTAAAGGATTTACGAATACGTTTGCAAAATCAGGTCGGGGGGCTGAATGGCGTCGATAGAATTGCGCGGCCTGACCAAACGCTGGGGTGGATTTGTGGCGGTCGACGAAATGTCGCTGACCATTGCCGACCAAGAGTTTGTGGTGTTTTTGGGCCCTTCGGGCTGCGGAAAAACCACCACGATGCGCATGATCGCAGGGCTGGAAGACGCCAGTGCCGGTGACATCTTTATCGACGGCAAACGGGTCAATGACCGTGACCCCAAAGACCGCGACATTGCCATGGTGTTTCAGTCTTACGCGCTGTATCCCAATATGAATGTCTTTGAAAACATCCGCTTTCCGTTAAAAGTGCGCAAAGTGCCCGAGGTGGAACACGCAGACCGCGTGCGCCGCGCCGCTGACATGGTGGAACTGGGGCCGCTGTTGGGGCGCAAACCCTCTGAACTGTCGGGCGGGCAAAGACAGCGCGTGGCCCTAGCGCGGGCGATTGTGCGGCAGCCTTCGGTGTTCTTGATGGACGAACCCCTGTCGAATCTGGATGCCAAGCTGCGCGTCTCGACCCGTGCGCAAATCAAGAACCTCAGCCATGAGCTGAAGGTCACCACAATCTATGTCACCCACGACCAAATCGAAGCCATGACCTTGGCCGACCGTGTGGTGGTGATGCGGGCGGGCCAAGTGCAACAAGTGGGCACGCCGACCCAAATTTACGACCGCCCGGCCAATACCTTTGTGGCGGGCTTTATCGGCAATCCTGCGATGAACCTGATGGATGGGCGCATGCAAGCGGGGGCCTTCATCGCCGAGGCGACCCGTATTGAGGGCTTAGATGCCCCCGATGGCCCGATCACACTGGGCTTTCGCGCCGAAGATGCGCGCGTGGCCGCCCTTCGCGGGGCCATAACTGCACCGGTGTATTCTATGGAGCTCTTGGGGGATAGCACCATGGTGACGGTCCGCGCCGGTGGGGCGCTGGTGGCCGTGAAAGCCCCCAAGGACTACCGCATCGATATCGGGCAATCCGTTTCGATCACCATCCCCACCACCGCCTGCCACGTGTTTAACGTCAAGACCGGGGCGCGCCTTCTGGCGTGACCCGTCACAACAACGGGGTTTCACCCCGACAACCAGGGAGACTGCAAATGTATCTGCGCAAACTTGCCCTCGCCGGGGTATTCGCCTTGATGGGGTCCACCGCTATGGCGGCCTGTGCCTTTGAAAATACCGTGCCGCTGAAATCACTGTCCGCCGGATTTGAGGCCTGGAAATCGGCCACCACCGCCATGGCCGAATGCGGCAACTTTACCGCCGAGCTTGATCAAGATTTCGAAAAGAAACAGCCGGAGGCCTTTGCGGCCAACCCGTCGCTGTATCAAATCGGCGGCGTGTCCAACGGGTCGATCACACCTTTGATGAACGCTGGAACCATCCGCTCGCTTGACGACCTTGTGGCCAAATATGGTGCAGGCCTAGCGCCCAATCAGTTGATCAAGGTTGACGGCAAGATCATGGCGATTGCCATGATGGTGAACACCCAGCATTGGATGTATCGCAAAGACATCCTCGACAACCTTGGTATCGCCGTGCCCACGACCTATGACGAGGTTTTGGCTGCTTCCGAAAAGATCAAGGCGGCAGGCGTGGTCGATTACCCGCTCGGCGCCACGATGGGCGTTGGTTGGAACCTTGGCGAAGAGGTCAACAACATGTTCATG
>Ga0114958_10001831_pt1 | contig 16368 bp, 14 predicted proteins | sample C_130208_EF_Meta_FD_89577 | JGI IMG/M metagenome (GOLD analysis project Ga0114958, IMG submission 89577) | Freshwater microbial communities from Lake Croche, Canada to study carbon cycling - C_130208_EF_MetaG | ecosystem: Environmental > Aquatic > Freshwater > Lake | place: Lake Croche, Canada...
AGCCCAAGCCCTTTGTCTGGAGCAAGACAGCCAATGATATCATCGCCCGCGAACGCCGTGCGCTTGACGCGCTCGACCAAATCAGGGGAAATCGGTAGCAACCGTCTGACTCAGAACACTAGCGGCGTTTCAAGATTTTTGCTACCATTTTTAGCTGAATTTAATAACGCTTTCTTTGAAAATATCGGCGCGCGTCAGTTAATCCACCTTCGTGCTATGATCGCGTCGACGCGCCTGAAATCGACCGGACGCGGCGCGGGCTTGGACTATATCGGCGGCCCTGCATCATCGAAACCAGGCCGGCAGGACGAACCGGTCTGCATTATACGGGGCGGGAGCAATCAGTGCCAATCCGGCAGCTTTATCCCGCACTTGGTAGAACAGGTGAGGCATCCCGAGCGACGGGTCCTGCTCTTGATCAGGATATGGGATTGCCGCCTGCAATTGCGGATGGTAGCGCACCATTCCCGCTACGCTCCTGAACGGGATATCAATCAGAGCCCGCGCTATCTTGCGGTTTTGCGATCCGTTGCCAGGTTCGCCAGTACCCCCTGCAACAGAGGCCGCGATAGCATAATGGCGCACCGCGTTATAACATTGGCAGCCAATCTGAGGTGTTGAGGCTGTTCCGAAACGCAAGATATAGCGCGACGCAAAGCTATTTCCTGGTTCATCTCGCAGCAGTCCGGTGACAGCACTGACGACCACCCCGACAGCGCTGCCTTGCGCTAGTTCGACAAACGCCTTGTGCATCGCCCCATACTGCAAATAAATGAGGCTGTTGCTTGGGTGTTGCATGAACTGGGTCTGAAAACTAGCCAGATCCGTGGCATAGAAATGCGTGTTGGCGATGACTGCTGGATCGGTTGCCTGCGCCTCAGCTATCACCTCGCGCCAATCGTTCCGAGGCGTCGCTAGGATTTTTGGACCGAAGCTCACTGTCCAGCCAAACCGCTCAGCAGCGTTCGCCATCGCATTGGCAATGACGATCGAATAGGGCTTCGATCCGGAAATGATCGCAATGCGGTTGTTGGCTGGAGACCATTGTCCGGTTTCGCGCAGCCATGACAAGAATTTGACGAAGCCCTGTCCGTACCAGAATTCGGCCGGGTTCGCCATGAAACACCCGAAGTAACGGTCGGGATTACTTAAAACGGTGTCGTGATGCTGCAGCAGGGTGTTGTGATGAATATATAGGATGCTTGCATCCGCTATCACCTCGTATTCTGAGTTCTGCGAGCCGATATTATAGCCGTTGATGATGGCATGGACGCTATGATCCTGGATCAGGCGCGCCGCGGATGTCACGACCTCTTCGGCGGTTTGGCGGCCGGTGTCCATGAATATTGGCCTGAGCTTACGCCCCAAGATGCCACCGCCGAGGTTGATCTCTTCACAGGCAAGAATTATGCCCTTTCGAAATTCTGCGCCATCGATGGCGGAAGGGCCGGTGAGTGGCAGCATGCTGCCAATCGGGATGTCTCGGCTAGAGGCTTCAATTGTCATGCATCGGCCTTTCGGGGTGGCATCATTAGTTCCGCTGGTTCAAATAGCAGGTTGTGCATCATGACCCTAAGCCTTGGCGGGCTCACCGGCTTTATCAGGATAGGCAAGGCCGCCGCTTTGATCTGGGCGACCACTTCTGGGGTAGCATCGGCGGTGACGATGACTGCGGGTATTTGCTTGGCGAACATGATGCGGATGCGTTCGACAAGATCGGTGCCGACCTCGTTCCGCAGTCTAAAATCGGCAATGATTAAATCTGGAGTGGCGGGTGTTTCGGTAAGATGCCTGCGAATTTCCGCTTCTGATCCGATCGCGCTCACACGCATTCCCCACCTTTCCAGCAGGCCCTGCATAGCCCCGCGCAGCTCAGCGTCATCCTCGATAAGAAGCACAGTCTTGCCAACGAACTCGCCAGCCATCGCTTCGTTGATTTCGGGTTCGGCAGCTTCGCTATGCCAAATGTCGCCAAGTGGCACTGTAATTGAAAATACCGATCCATTGCCGGGTTGCGAGCGAACAGTGATCGGGTGGCCTATCAGTTTGGCCAATCGATGCACGATATTCAACCCAAGGCCCAGTCCCGGCCGCTTGGCCCAGCGCCCGTCAGGGATCTGGTAGAATTCCTCAAATATCCTTTCCATCTGGCCTGCGGGGATTCCCCGGCCACTGTCCCAGATCTCGATGCGCAATGTTGCGCCGTCTTTTCTGCATCCGATTACGACGCCGCCAACGTCAGTGTAGCGCAGTGCATTCGCCAAAAGGTTCGAAAGGATGCGTTCCAGCAGAGATTTGTCGGTCATCACAGCAGCCCGGGTCGGCGCAAAGCGCAGCTTCAATCCCTTTTCAGCTGCTTGATGAGCGTATTGCAAATTCAGCCTCTCAAAAATGCTTGTCAGCTGAAATGTCGTCACCCGCGGGACGATAATGCCTGCATCCAGCTGCCCGATTTGCAGCAACGCGCTCAATAGGTCCTCCATAATCGATACTGAAACGTCCATCGCATGAAATAGGTCTTTGCGATGCGCTTCGTCGGTTTCGCTTAGACAGCTGAAGATCAAAATGCGCAGCGTTGCGAGAGGCTGGCGCAGATCATGATTAGCAGCCCGCAGGAACCTCGACTTCGAGTCGCCCGACTCTTCGGCCGCCTCTTTTGCGCTGCGAAGAGCTAACTCCGTACTTTTGAGAGCGGAAATATCATGAACCGTGACTGTCATTCCGCCGTTGCCGGATGGCATTCGCAGGATGTCGAGCGTTCGGCCATCCGACGTTGATTGGATGTCATGTTGCTCGGTTCCGAATTCTTGGATCTGAGCTGCAGACCATTCTTCAGCGGACAACAGGGACAGTTCATTGGATACTATAAGGTGCCGTATGAAATCATCGTGGTGAAGAACTCCAATTTTGGCACTACGGATATCAAACGTGTTAATAAACGCCCGGTTGGCATAAATCAGGATGCGAGTGCTGCTCCAGACCGAAATTCCCGCTGTAGTTCCGTCAAGCCCGTCAAGTATTGGGTCACCTCTGTTCCCAACGACCTTGGACAACGGGGGCGACATCGATCAAACGCTCCCATTTCGCGGGGCGTTAGCCAAGCTGACGGCAAAGTGAATAACTGCTGAACGGTCGAGAAGGCGCATCTTGCGCATTATGTTGCCTAAATGCACACGGACAGTGTGGTTGTTCAGGGTAAGTTCCGAGGCAATGCGGTGCACCGACAGGCCCTTGCCAAGCAGGTCGATAACTTCGCGTTCACGCGGGGTCAGCGATGCAAATGCCTCAGCAGTTGGCTCAGGGGGCAATGTCTGGATCGGCTCTGCGACTAATCCAGGCATCTCGATGAGGCGACGGGGGAAGTACACTTCGCCCGCCAGCAACCTCTCGAAGGCCGTCTCAATTTCCTGCCCGCTTGCTGATTTGGGGATATAACCAATGACACCGTTCGAGATTGCACGCAGCACATGGGCGCGGTCGTCGTGCACCGAAATGATTGCGATCGGAACCTGTGGGGATTCGCGGCGCAACTGCTCCAGGCCGTCAAAATCGTTAAAGCCCGGCATGATCAGATCCGCCAGTACTAGATCAACATCGGGATGCTCCCGTAGAAGTTCCAATACCTCGTCAAATGAACCTGCCTCCAAGGTCGAATTCACGCCGTTCATTCGGCGGATGACCTGTTTGAGGGACTCGCGAACGATCCAATGGTCGTCGGCAATGATGACTTTCATGACATGGCTCTTGGCAGTTGATGGTTGGACTCTAACGGACGGACCTAAAGCGCCTTGGAAAGGCAATTGTCAACCCGTCCAATCACAAGCAGGACAAATCTAGACATTTCATCTAGCGTAAATCGCAATTTTTTTGAGAATTGTAGATTTTTTAGCCAGATTTTTCTTGACACCTTCGAAATAGTATAGAACTTTCGTCTAGTAAACTGCCGCAAAGTATACTCAACCGCCCACCCCCTTTCCGTGATGCAGGCTGACCAAAGTGTCTGCTTTTGGTGCTGTTTGGGGCGTGAAATGCAAATGAAGCAACTTAGCTGAGCTAAATCATACCTAAATTGACCCGCCCTTTAGCATATGGGGCCACTTTAAAAAGAGGGAAAACCATGGACTGGAACCGTCGCAGCATTATCAAGGCTAGTGGTGCACTTGCGCTGTCTGCGTCCTCCTTGCCTTTGTTCGGCAGGATGGCTAGCGCAAGCGAAAATCCGATCAAAATCGGCGTCATAGACGATGCGTCAGGTGATTTCGCTGCCGCCGTGATCCCTAAGACGCAGGGAGCGCAGCTTGCGGTGGACGAGATAAACGCCGCAGGCGGCGTCCTAGGTCGCCCGCTGCAACTGATCGCTTACGATGGTCAGTCCGATGTGCGCCGCCATCAGGAATTCGCCCAACGCGCCATTCTGGAAGATGAAGTCAGCGTGCTGATGGCCGGATACACAAGTTCAGAGCGTGAGGCTGCCCGCGCAGTGGCGGTCGAGAACAAAACCATTTTCTGGCACAACAATCAGGGCGAAGGCGGCATAGCCGACAACTATTCCTTCTTTACCGGACCGATTCCCGAACAGCAGATCTTGCCGGGCGTTGAATACATGGTGAAGAAATATGGGAAGAAAATCTACGTTCTGGCCGCTGATTACGGCTTTGGCCAAGTCAGCGCGCAGTGGGTGCAAGCCAGCGCGGGAATGAACGGAGCCGAAATCGTTGGACTGGAGTTCATTCCTCTCGGAAACTCCGAATTCTCGTCCTCGATCACCAATATCCAAAAGGCCAAGCCAGACTTCCTGTTCCTGTTGCTGGTCGGCTCCAACCAATCCCAGTATTTTCCGCAGGCGATGGCTGCAGGTTTGAAAATCCCGGCAATTTCGTCGGTCAACCTGCAACAGGGATATGAGCACAAGCTGTTTGCACCGCCGACGCTCGAAAACCTGTATGTCCCCGCGCCTTTCCTAGAAGAGTTGTCCGACACGAACCCGAATGCAAAAAAATTCGTGACGGCGATCCGCGGCAAGTATCCCGACATGCCTTATGTCAACGAGTGCGCGCGTTGCGCTTATATTGCTGTAAATATGATGGCTTTGGCTTGGGCGAAAGCAGGCACGAGTGAAACCGATGCGACTATTGCAGCCTTGCAGTCCGGTCTTTCATTCGACGGGCCCGATGGAATGGTGTCGCTCGACCCAGCGACCCACCATACGGCTATGGATATGCGGATGTTCCAGGTTCAGGCTGATCACAGCATCAAGGTCGTGGCCGATCTTGGTCGGGTCGAGCCGTGGTGGCTGAAGCGACTAGGGGTCGACCTGACCGCGAAGGCAGAGTCAAGGCAGTACTTGCCGACGGATGATCCTGAGCTTGCAAAGTACCTTAAGTAGCCTCGTACCGAACCCAGCCGACAGGGCCGATCAGAATGCTCGAATTGTTCATCTTTCTCTATCAATTTGCGGATGCATTCGCGCTTCTAACCCTGTCGGCAGCGGGGCTTATGATCATCTTCGGCATGATGGGGGTGATCAACATGGCCCATGGCGAGTTAATGATGATCGGTGCCTTTGGCGCAGCACGCGGCTTTCAGGCCGGATTGCCCTTGCCGCTCGCTATTTTAGCGGGCGGTCTCGCCGCGACCTTGGTAGGGCTGATCCTCGAACGGTTGGTGGTCCGGCACTTCTACGGGCGCCTACTTTACTCTCTAGTAGCCACTTGGGGCCTGAGCCTCATTCTCAGCCAAGGCGCGCTGATCGTTCTCGGTCCATCGACCCAAGGCATAGAGTCTAACTTCGGTAATTTCCTCGTCGGTGACCTGTCGTTTTCGATCTACCGAATAGTGTTATTTGGCATCGCAGTGGGTGTGATTGCAGGACTGTGGGCTTTATTTCGCTTCACGACTTTTGGTCTGCAGGCGCGCGCGACAATGAGCAACGCGGACATGGCGAAGGCACTGGGGATAGACACCGCAAGGATCTACATGCTGACTTTCGGGCTCGGGGCATTTCTGGCCGGCACGGCAGGCGCATTGTTCTCGCTAGCTGCGCCCGTGCAGCCTAGTTTCGGGGCCAGTTATACCCCCATCGCGTTCGTGGTGGTGGTTGTTGCGGGCAGCCGAAACATCATCGTAGGCCTGACACTGGCTGTAGTAATGCTTGCCTTGGTAAAGACTGCGGTCACGATCAACCTCAATATTCTAGGAGGCTATGTAGCAATGCTTGTGATGGCGTTACTGGTCATCCGATTTTCCCCCAATGGGGTTGCAGACTGGCTACAAAAGGCGCGCTCCCTGATCAAAAAACCGTCGACCGGCCGTTAGCCCATGACCTTTTCATTGATCAACGGTCGTATCGAACCGGGTAGCTCCAAACTGTTCTGGTTCGGATTTTGCGTGTTGCTTGCGGCTGCAGTCGTAGTTCCGCATCTTGTCGGACGTTACACACTTTTGAACCTGAACTCGTTCCTTTTGATGACTTTCCTGGCGATTGGCCTGGCTTTCTTATGGGGATTTTGCGGGATCCTAAGCCTAGGGCAATCCGCCTTTCTGGGCATCGGCGGCTATGCCTATGGGGTGATTGCGATCAATCTGGCCGGAGTTCCAGGTCAAACTGGCCTTGCTTTTGTCGGCGCGATCGGAACGACTGTCCTGTCTGCCCTGCTTGTCAGTTGGATCATTTTCTATGGCCATCTGCGCGGTGTCTACGTGTCGATTATCATGCTGGTAGTCACCCTGCTGTTCGAGACCTTTCTGAACCAGACTGCGGGTCCGCAATGGACCATCGGTGTGGCGAGTTTGGGGGGCAACAACGGCCTCGGCCGATTTTCCGGCGCGATTCAGGAACTCCCATCGCTGAAACTGGGGGCGGGAGAAGCGGCCGTCTTGATGATCGGCAAGTCAAAGACTTTCTTTTACGTGACGCTGGCGCTTGTCGTAGGTTGCTATCTTGCCCTCCGCTTGCTTGTAAATTCGCGGATCGGCGTTGCTTTGGCGGCGATACGCGAAGACCCCGACCGAACCGAAACCTTGGGATATGACGTCCGATTGCTGCAGACCTTTGCCTTTTGCATCGCGGCCGGTCTGGCCGCTCTGTCGGGTATTCTTTATGTTTCCTGGGGTAACTTCATTACGCCCTCAGTCTTTGGAGTAACATCCAACATCCTGCCAGTAATCTGGGTAGCCGTGGCGGGGCGCCGATCGCTTGCTGCTGCAGTCCTTGGCGCGGCTGGCCTTCAATGGGGATCGCAGGCGCTAGCGCTGCAGGGTGAGTATGCGCTGGTCATTCAGGGGGCCCTGCTCGTAGTGGCAGTCCTACTGCTGCCCGAGGGGCTTATTTCGATATCGAATGTAGTTTCGAAATACTTAGGGAAATCTTCCAACCCAAATCTGGAGCAAATGCCGCAAAAAGGTCGGGACCATGCTGCTTGAGGTCAATGGGCTTACCAAACGCTTCGGAGGCGTCCGCGCGGTGGATGACGTTTCCTGGCAGATGGATGCTGGACAGGTTCGCTGCATCATTGGACCAAATGGAGCTGGCAAGAGTACCTTTTTCCAAATGCTAGTAGGTCGGATCAAGCCTGATGCCGGCACAATCCGATTCCGCGACATCGATATTACACGCCACCATCCGTTTGAGAGGGCCCGGTTGGGACTTGTTGTCAAACCACAAACACTTGGCGTGTTTGGCGAACTGACCGTAGAGCACAACATCCAGTTGTGCCTGCAGCGTGTTTGGCGCGGTGCCGAATTGGATAGGCAGGTGGCGGATGAACTTGACAGGCTAGGCTTGCGTGCCAAGGCCCGCTTTGCGGCTAAAGCACTGTCACATGGCGAAATGCAGTGGCTAGGGCTGGGCATGGCGATAGCCACTGCGCCAAAACTGATGTTGCTGGACGAGCCGACCGCAGGCATGTCGTCAGACGAAACCCTGCGGACAGCCGACCTCATCAAGCAGCTTGCGACCGCAGGAACATCCATTCTGGTAGTGGAGCATGACATGGAATTCGTTCGCGCACTGGCGGTCGAGACAACCGTGTTTCACGACGGGCGCGTGTTCGAAAGCGGCACGATGGCCGAGATCGAGCAGAACGAAACTGTGCGTCGTCTTTATCTTGGCCAACGTGCCGTCCAAAAATCAATCTAGCTGGAGGAACGAGATATGCAGACAATAAAGCTGAATCAGGTTCAGAAGTACCTGTTCGATGCACGCGACACGCCAGTGCTTCGCGTGAAGCTCGGCGAGACATTTTGCGTTGAAACTGACGATGCGCTGACTGGCCTAGTGCCCGATGAAAGCGACAACCCGGTGTTGCGGCACATAATCGACGATCCCCTAAGCCAGCAACTTCTCGGCCGGTCTCCAGCGCAACTGAACCCGGTAGTTGGCCCAATCTTTGTTGAAGGAATAGAGCGTGGTGATTTAGTGGCGGTCGAGATCGAGTCCATTGCCCCCTGGCGTTGGGGTTATGTGGGCATCGTTCCAGGCAACGGCGCGCTGCGCGATTCTCACAAATGGGGAGCCGAATGCCGCGACGCACACATCCAATTGATCGAACACTTGCCAGGGCCCAGCGGCACCACAGCAGACGGCACTGCTTGCTATGGTTCTCTGACTTGGAAGCTTGATCCATTCCTCGGCACGCTAGCCGTGGCACCCGATCGCGAAGTGCACAGTTCGCTGACGGGTCAGGGTGAGTTCTGCGGCAACATCGATTGTCGCGAGATCAAGGCTGGAAATACCATCCTAATCAACAGTTATCATGAAGGCGGCCTGATCTATCTTGGCGACGTGCATGGCAGCCAAGGCGATACCGAGTTTACCGTACTGGCAGATGAAACCCGCGCCACTGTGAAGCTCAAGATCAATGTGATTAAGAACAAGAAGATCCATGGCGTCCGGATCATCAAGCCAGATAGCATTGTGGCCATTGGCATGGACCTGCCGCTTGACCAGGCCGTTTACAACGCTGCAGACAATCTAATGCATTGGATGCAGGAGGACTACGGGATAAAGCCCAAAGACGCCTACATGCGCTTCTCGGCCGATCCCGACTTTCGCGTCCGAGTGTATCAAATGGTCCGCGCCAACATCTTTCATGTGGTGGGTGCCGAGTATCCGAAAAGCCGCCTCATGCCGGCCTTTTGAAAGAGCGATGATGCTTCAGCTTGACGCAGTGTCGGTAGGATATGGTGGGAGCGTCGTCAACCGGGCGGTGACGATATTGGTCAAGCAGGGAGAAATTGTTGCCCTCATCGGGCGTAATGGGGTGGGCAAGTCGACGCTCGCAAAAGCTATCATCGGCCTTAATCCCTTGATGGCTGGAACCATCCAGCTTGCCGGTCAGCAGATCGGCGGGCTTCCCGCGCACCGGCGCGCTCGGCTCGGCATAGGCTTTGTCCCTCAGGGGCGAGGTATCTTCAGTGGCATGACAGTCGCGGAAAACCTGGCAACAGGGCGTTTTCTCAGCGCGACACTGCGGCCCATTGACTACGCGTATGATTTATTTCCGATCCTCAAGGACCGACGCAACCAACTCGGCGGCACATTGAGCGGCGGTCAACAGCAGATGTTGTCAATCGCCCGTGTACTGCTTGGTTCTCCGCGGCTCTTAATCCTAGACGAACCATCCGACGGCATCCAGCCGAACATCGTTGAACAGATTGGCGAATTGTGCCTGAGGCTGAACGAGGATCAAGGGCTAACCATTCTTCTGATCGAGCAGAATCTCGACCTGATAATAGCGTGCGCCCATCGGTGCCTTGTGATGGAAAAGGGCTCAATTGCCAGAACACTGGAACCAAGAGACCTGGAAAACCCAGAGGTGGCACGACAGGCCCTTGCGATTTGATCTCAGTGGCTTCGCCAAAGCAATCAGGTGCGCCCATTCCTCGTCAACGACCGTAGAACCGTCCAGCTCAAATGCATAACGGAAGCTTTGAGTTTCATCCGGTACCCACAGCCGGATTGATCGCTGCGACGACATCACATGCACATGGCCCTTAGCTTGTTGATCAAACGGAAACAGGTAGCGAAGTTCTGCGGGCCTCAGAAATTCGCCACACCACGCCCACTGCTGGTTTTAGCGATACCGAGGGCGAGACGAACATCTCGAACGAGACGTTTTCGCAGGATTTTTAAGCGATTGAAAAGAAACTTACTTTTCTATGCGTACTGATTTCGGCGAGGTTCGCTCGGAATGAGACTGCGGGCTTGCTCAGACTGATTTTCGGCACTGGCGCAGTCTTAGCGGTTCGCATGGCGCAGCTAAACCCCTTTGAAACCAAAATGAATTTCGAGGCTCATTGGGGGTGTGGCGGAGTTTGCGAGATGAATTTGGCGGAGGGAGTGGGCCTGGCACTCAACTCTCTTGGCGGGGTCCTGAGTAGGCGGGCGCGCAGCTGCGCGAAGTGCGCAATTAAGGCGTCTGCGCGCCGTTTCGCTGGATCCCGCCGGACAGAGACTGGGCTAATCGGCAACCCGTTCGGCTCAAGCCGACGGGCGTGCGTCCAGTCTAACCGGCTTCTTTCACGGTATGATTTACTCGCCGACAGAGTTCTGCAACCACGTCAATCGAGCGCATTAATGCCTTTGCGCAGCGCATTTTTTGCGGCAAACCGACGATACTCATGCCATTTTTGGACGAGACGCAGGTTATGGAAAGAGTTGGCGTCAATGCGTGGAGAGCAGTTCTTCGCCGAATACAGCGCCCAAACAACGGAAGCCACCTTAAAAATCGTAATGGAAAAGCCCCTTGGCTTTCGAACGCAAGCTGGCGTAACATGAGCGCACGTATGGGGAAAACCGCAGCAGTTATGTTTCGGTGGTTATCAATGGAGCCAGCAACAACAATGGATTCGTCGCCCAAAGATACGCAAACATCTTCGGCCAAGCCGCGTGTTAAGCCAACGTCAAAGCAAGGTGCAGGATTGACTAGGGTCCCCTCCGCATCAGCGACGAAATCTCGACCTGCTGGCCTAAATCGCAGCGTATCGCGCGCGCTTGATATTCTAACAGACGTTGCGCATAGCGCTACTCCCCAAAGCTTCGTAGACATCCAGAGGGATCAAAGGGTGCCTAAGGCCACTCTTCACAAGCTGCTCCTCACTTTGGAGGCATTACATTTTGTTAAGCGCGATGAAGTCACCGGGAGGTACTCGGTCGGCCTAGCAGCGCTTGAAGTGGCCGTCGCAGGTGCGGCTGGCCCATCTGACCTACCGGTCCTGCTCGGCCCAATTTTACAATCTTTGGTAGAAGAGAACAGCGAAACTTGTCATCTTGGCATTCTGCACGGCGGCGAGGAAGTCATCTTGAAGCGCCTTGATCCTCCTGAGCAGGTCGTCAGGCTTGCAGCGATAGTTGGAAGACGACACCCTGCGCACGCTTCATCTGGGGGTATTGCTTCCATGGCCCTAAGCTTCATCGACGCGGATATAGATCTGTTGCCCGAGAAGCTCACAGCGCTCACCATGAACACTCTAACAACACGCGAACAATTGCGTGAACGTCTCGCTCAGGTGCGTGAGAAGGGTTATGCGCTCGATCTCGAGGAGGCGTATTTAGGCGTTCGGTGCGTCGCTGTGGCAGTGGCTGTGCCGAACTGGCCAGTGGTTCACATCAGTTTTTCATTGCCGCTACAGCGCGCTGGAATTGAAAGGCTTCGAGCCCTTGCTGTGCCGCTGACTGCGGCGGCCAAGGAAATCAAGAAGATCCTTTCGGTCACGCCGCGTTCTTGAACTTTGTGCACCGCGCTACTTTTGTGACCCGGTGTATTTCTCTAAAGTCCGCAACGGTGTGTCGCTTTTTGATGCCTACCCATAGCTGGCAGCCCGTCACGCGCGGGGCTTTAGGGTCGCCATATCGATGACAAACCGGTACTTCACATCCGACCGAAGAATGCGTTCGAACGCATCATTGACTTGATGGACGGCAATCAGTTCGATATCCGAGATTATGCCGTGCTTGGCGCAAAACTCAAGCATCTCCTGTGTCTCAGCGACTCCACCAATGGTAGAGCCAGAATAGTTGCGGCGTTTACCCACCAACGTGCCGGCATGAATCTCCTGAGGTTCGACCGGAACACCGACCTGGGTCAGAGTGCCGTCGCGCCGTAGAAGCTTCAGTAGGGCATTGATGTCGTGATTGGCAGAGACAGTATCAAGAATGAAGTGGAGGCTGTTTTCCTGCCTGGCCATAGCATGGGCATCCGTGGAAATTACCACTTCCTTGGCACCCAGACGCTTTGCGTCGCTGCTTTTGCCTGGCGAAGTGGTGAACAACACGACGTGCGCGCCGAGTGCGGCTGCGATCTTGACGGCCATGTGCCCAAGACCGCCGAGTCCCACGACGCCGATCTTCTGACCTGGCCCCACCTTCCAATGGCGGAGCGGCGAATAGGTCGTGATGCCAGCACATAAAAGTGGTGCTGTAGCGGCCAAGTCCATGCCATCGGGGATCCGCAGGACGAAAGCCTCCTCGACCACGATGTGGGAAGAATAACCCCCGTAGGTGTGGCCGCCGGAGTGCTTGTCATGACTGTTGTAGGTTTCGGTCTGACCGACTTCGCAGAACTGCTCGAGCCCAACCGCACAATTTTCACACTGTTGGCAGGAGTCTACCATGACGCCAACGCCGGCGGTGTCGCCGACCTTGAACTTGGTCACTTCTCTGCCGACCGCGGCGACCCGACCCACCATTTCGTGGCCAGGTACGCAGGGATAAATGGTCCCGCCCCATTCGTTACGCGCGCGGTGCAGGTCGGAATGGCAGACGCCGCAATAGAGGATTTCGATCTGGATATCCTTGGGACCTGGTTCGCGGCGCTCGAAGGAGAAAGGCGCCAGTGGCATATTGGGCGAAGCGGCAGCGTAGCCGTGGCAATGCGACATGATCTCTCCTGATATTCATGGCTTAGGCCGTGGAGCGCCGCTTCCGCCCCGGCTCTTGGTACGCTTGCTGCCTGCGCAACCCGATGGAGCCATGCGGGCAGCAGGATCGAGCCATTGTTAACTATCTAGGTGCTTGGGCGAACCAACAGGCCGCGTTGGACCAGCTTTTCGATATTGTCAGCGCGGCGCTTGTCTTCGCGCGCAAGCCAACCTTCCTCCGGAAGTTCCTTGACGTACTGGTTCTTCTCGTAGATCGGCTGTTCATAGATAGCAGCGTACTGCTCAGTGCGCAGATCCTTGAACCAATTGGTCACGCCATTGGCGATGCGCGCGCGGCGAAGCGCCTCCATGTCGATGACGGTACTGACAAAGGAGTCACCGTTCGCCATGCCGGGCTGCTTGACCAGCACGTTGCCCTTATTGTCGACGATCATCGACTGGCCGCCGAATACGTCAAAAAAGCCGCCGTCCTTGCCAACCTGGGGCCCCAAGTTGGGGGCGATGACGATCATCTGGTTGAACATGGCGTGAGCGCGGTTCTGCAGTTCCCACATACCTTGCATCACCTGAGGCTCGATAAGGGTGCCGCGGATCATAATCTCGCAGCCGTTCATGGCCAGGCCACGGCCAGTCTCCGGATAGGCGCCCTCATGGCATATGAGGTAACCTATATTGCCGATCTCTGTGCGGGCGACCGGGAAAAAGGCATCGAGCTTGTTGCCATTGCCTTTCTTTTCAATCCACTCGTCCCACAAGTCATGTGGGTTGGTGGTGCCGAGCGCACCGCCCTCATAGGCATCGCTCGTGGCCTTCGCGCGGCGGTAGACGACCTCGCCCCGCGGATCGATTATGAAGCCAACGTTGAACAGATGCCCCGGGAAATCTTCGTCACGGACCCAGAGCAACTCTGCCGCGATATAGGCGTTGAATTGCTTTGCCTTGACGGCCAGCGCTTCGGTCTCCGGCCCCGGGATCGTGGTTGCGGCCGAACCGTGCTGTTCCTTGTTGCCGGCGCGAAAATCCATCGGCATGCCCTGAATTGCCATTTCTGGCAAGACAATCAGCCGGACTGGCGCACCGTCGGTTGAGGCAACCATTACGGCGACATCCATGAAATCATTAATACGCTTGATGTTCTCAAGCGATCCCTTGGTCGTTTTGACTGCGTAGTTGCGCGTCGAAAGAGCGACGACGGTGTAGGGAGCTAACAAAGGGACATCCTCCAATTTAGGCCAGCGCGGGCTCAGAGTGAGCGAAGCAGAATCTGTTCGCTTTTCATAAAAACAGAACTTAGTTCATAATTGAGAACAAGACAAGAAGCAATGTGAATGTGATATAATACAACAAAATCAATAATTTAAATAAAAAAAATTTAATATTTAACTATGCTGATGGCATCAGGTGATGGGGAACCTTGATTATTGATGCGGTGCCCTGCCCTGGGCGACGTGTGGCTCATTTGTTGGGTCGGCAGGCCCTCGCATACAATTCCAGCACTTGGCGCACCGCAGCTATTTGCAAACTGCGAGCGTCGAGGGTGATCTTGCCCTCCAAAACTGCTGGATAGAGTGCGCCCAGATACTGGCTGATCAGAGTCTCGGGGATCGATTGCCCCTCTAGCCGCGACAGTAAGCGGTTCACGGCGGCTTGCGCCTCGGAATGCGGCCAGTAGTAGCGAATGCGGTCTGAATAACTGAAGTGGCGCAGTTGGCGCTGATCGCGTGCGTTGCCGTGGTAATATTTCTGCCAATTCCCGGGTTCGTTCAGCAGGAGCCTTTCCATTGCGGCAATCAGGCCTTGTTCGGCAAAAGTCGGGTCCAGCACTTGGGCTATGTGGTCAAGCCCGTAGAGTGTTTCGCGCAGTGCAAATGTCAGCCACGGACCCACTTTCAGAATGGCCATCCCGTCCTCTACCAAAGCCCGCAGCGCATCAGCGCTCTGATAGTCCGTGGAATGTGCTTCGAACACAAATTGCGGCATCTGCGATAAACTAGCGCTCAAAGCACGCGCTTTCTCGCGGTCGTAAGGAACGACATTAGCATTGCCGAATTCGACGCCCGGTTGCACGACGACACCAATAGCGCGCTCGAAAGCGTGTGATACGCCGGCAGCGGCAAAAGCCCGGCGGTGAACATCGACCGTCTTCAACGCAGCTTCCGGGCTGGTAACTTCCAAATGATCGATCGACTCGACCGCCCCCCCTGGTACGGGCACTTCGGTGCCAATTACGTAGACGGGCGATGTCCGAGCGCCACCCGATGCGCGCTCAACAACTCCCGCGAGCTGCGCGGCGCGTTCGGCTGTCATCTCGTCGTTCAGGGCGACACCCTCGCCGCTGCACCCCATCGATGTATCAAGATGGAACTTGGTGAACCCAGCCTTGGCATAGGCGTCCACCATCACCGCTGCGCGGGCCATCGCTTCCTCGGCCGACAGATGCTTCCAAGGATTGGGACCGAGGTGATCGCCGCCAAGGATCAGGCGATTTGTGTCGAAGCCGACACGTCCGGCAATCTCGCCGACAAAGCGGCGGAAATCGGCGGGCGTCATCCCCGTATAGCCCCCCTCCTGGTTGACCTGATTGCAGGTTGCCTCGATGAGGACGTCGGTGCCTCGGTCCTTGCCTTGGATCAAGGCGGCTTCGATCACGAGCGGATGAGCCGTGCAAACGGAGGTAATGCCAGACCGCGCGCTGCTGCATTGGTCGCGGGCGATGTTGGCGCTGAGCGAATTGGTCATTGATGCCGCACGGCATTGGCAGTGGCAATGAAGGCATCCAATTCAGCGAGGCTCGATGTTCCCGCCATGGGGCCCTGCTTTTCGACGGCGCGCGCGCCGCTCGCGGCCGCATATCGCATGGCATCGGTCGGACTCATCCCTCGCAGCCAGCAGCTGACGAAGGTTGCCCCAAAACAGTCACCTGCCCCGGTCGGATCAACTTCCTCGACCTTGAAGGCAGGCTGGCGGACTGTGGTGTCGCCGTCGTGATAAGTCGCGCCCTCTGAGCCGTTCTTGACAACAACAGCCCTGACGCCAACCTGGAGGATTGCAGCTATAGCCATGGCCTCAGTTGTAGCATTGGTGAATAGGTAGAGTTCCGACCCACTCGGCAGGAACAGATCGCATTGTGAGAAGATGGCGTTTAGCGACTGACGCAGTCCCGGAAGGTCAAGCATTTCGTCGCGGACATTGGGATCAAAGGAAACGGTGCCACCCTTCGCCTTAATCAGCTGAATGCCTTCGAGGACCGCATCCACAATTTTCGGAGAAAAGAGGGAAGTGCCCATCACGTGCAGATGATGGCTTGTGTCTATGAGAGCGCGTCCGGCATCGGTGAGCGAAGTCATTCCCGAGGCGCTGTGCTTGATGTTGAAGACGAAGTGGCGCGATCCGTCCTCGCGGTAGCGGACGAAAGCGCTGCCAGTTGCGTGTTCGGGATCAATGGCGATGGCGGACGTATCGACGCCGTCCTGTTTGAGGTGGTCGAGG
>Ga0114958_10001832_pt1 | contig 16367 bp, 16 predicted proteins | sample C_130208_EF_Meta_FD_89577 | JGI IMG/M metagenome (GOLD analysis project Ga0114958, IMG submission 89577) | Freshwater microbial communities from Lake Croche, Canada to study carbon cycling - C_130208_EF_MetaG | ecosystem: Environmental > Aquatic > Freshwater > Lake | place: Lake Croche, Canada...
ATCGACTCGCGTGGGATCGATCTCGACACGGGCTAGCCATTCGCAAGCCGTGGCACGCAGTTTGCCGTAATGACGTTCACCCAAGGCCATCAGGCGCTCGCCGACATTTGCGCCCGCGGATACTTCCATTCTTAGGCCGTCTGCCGAATTTTGATGCACGAAGCCCCAATCGGTGCGCGCGAGCAAACGGCGCTGCGCCTCAGTCATCTTGAAGATATCGGTGAGGCTACCCTCTTTAAGCTGAAACTCAACTGAGCCGGAGTCGGGTTGGTCGCGCGCGGCAAGTGCATTCAGCAGCGTTGTTTTTCCTGAGCCTGATTCGCCCACAATTGCAAGCACTTCACCGGGCCACAGTTCGAAGCTTGCGTCGATTAGGGCGGCCCGACTACCGTAGTTTTTGTTCAGACCGGTCGCGCGCAGGATGGGTGACTGTTTTGTGGCAGGCATTGGGTTAATCATCCTTGAAACCTGGCTGCGCCGGAGAGACTACTTTTTGCTCGAGGTTGTTTTGCTCAGACGCACAATAGTCAGAGTCAGAGCAGACAAAAATCCGGCCACCTTGATCATCCGTGATGACTTCATCGAGAAAGCTTTCTCGTGATCCGCACAATTCACAGGCAGCATCCCAGCGCTGAATTTCAAAGGGATAATCCTCAAAGCCAAGACTTTCAACTGAGGTGTACGGCGGAACCGCGTAGATACGTTTTTCTCTGCCAGCGCCAAACAGTTGCAGCGCAGGATTCATATGCATTTTGGGATTGTCAAATTTTGGAATTGGCGAGGGCGCCATGACATAGCGCTGATTGACCAATACAGGGTAGTCATAGGTTGTCGCAATATGCCCATAGCGAGCAATGTCTTCATAAAGCTTGACATGCATCAGACCGTACTCGGCCAGGCCATGCAGGCTGCGCGTTTCGCGCTCGCGCGGTTCTAGACGTTGCATCGGTTCGGGCACCGGCACCTGATAAATCATGATTTGATTTTCGGTCAGCGCCATTTCAGGAATACGGTGACGCGTCTGGATCACGGTCGCAGCCTGAGTTTGAGTCGTAATTTCAACGTTTGTGGTGCGTTGAAAAAAGCGACGGATGTTGACCGCGTTGACGGTGTCGTCCGATCCTTGATCGATCACTTTCAGCACGTCGTGAGGCCCGATGACTGAGGCTGTTACTTGTATGCCGCCTGTCCCCCACCCATAGGGCAGCGGCATTTCGCGAGAACCAAAGGGCACCTGATAGCCCGGGATTGCAACCGCTTTTAAAATCGCGCGCCGAATCATGCGCTTGGTACCTTCGTCGAGATACGCAAAATTGAAATGCTGATCAACGGCCTGACTCTCGTGAGAGGAGAGGGCGGCGGCAACTGTTGCAGGCGTACTGTTTTCCTTATGCATGCTTGTCTTCTAAATCATCAGTCGTACTTTGACCTTGGGCTGGTGAAGCGCGCATTTTTCTGACAAGTTCAAGCTCTGCTTGAAAATCAACATAGTGTGGCAGTTTGAGATGTTGTACGAAGCCCGAGGCTTCGAGGCTGTCACTGTGCGAAAGCACAAACTCAGGCATTTGCGCGGGCGATTGCACCAGTTCGCCTAACTCCGCTGCACGTAAAGCACGATCCACTAAACTCATTGCCATTGCCTTACGCTCGCTATGACCAAAGGCTAGGCCGTAGCCACGGGTAAACTGAGGTGGCTCGGTTTGACTACCCGCAAACTGATTGATCATCTGGCATTCTGTAATCTCGATCTCACCGATTGAAATGGCGAAACCAAGTTCCTCTGGGATCAGCTCAATCTCAACCGAACCTAAACGTATTTCACCAACAAAGGGATGGCTATTGGCATAGCCACGTTGGGTTGAATACGCCATCGCCAACAAAAAGCCCTCGTCGCCACGCGCAAGATTTTGCAAGCGAGTACTTCGATCTGCTGGAAAGCGCACTGGCTGGCGAGTCAGGTCAAACGGCGCAGGATCGTTGGGCGTTGCCTCATGTATTTCTATTAAGACTTCACGGTTGAGCAGGTCGATGACGCGTGGTGAGAAGTGCTCGTCTTCAATTTGAGCGAGTAGTTGACGTTTATCTTCACCTGCGTGTGGTGTTGTCAGTTTCTGCTCTGATGCAGCGGTAGCGTTGCTCAAGCCCGCAGCCGCTTGCGCTGGTGGTTGCTCACCGTTAACAGGCACAGATCCTGCGGTCACGTGTGCCTGATCAGCAGTCGCCAGCAATGAAAAATCTAAGAGTCGCTGGGTATAGTCGTAGGTTGGGCCTAGCACTTGCCCGCCTGGCAAATCCTTAAAAGTGGCAGAAATGCGACGATCTAGCACCATCTTGCTAGTGTCAAGTGGTTGTGTTGAACCCAGTCTTGGCAGCGTTGCCCGGTAAGCACGCAACAGAAAAATCGCCTCAACCAAATCGCCACAGGCCTGCTTGATGGCAAGTGCCGCGAGTTCGGGATCAAAGACCGAGCCCTCAGTCATCACCCGATCGACGGCCAACTTCATCTGTTGACGAATTTGCGCGATTGAGAGTTCAGGAACGCTTGGGTCACCACGACGTTGTTGATCAAGGAGTTGATAACTACTTAAGATGGCTTGCTCACCACCTTTAACGGCTACATACATGAGTGGCCCTATACCGAAAGCTGAATGTGAGTCGTTCTAGGCAGGCCAATCAGGCCCGTGTGAGTCGCAAAAAACACGTCGACACCCCGTGGAAAACTTGTGTGATTTTGATGCCATTGTTCAACAAAGCTTTTTAATTGAGCCGATGTGGCAAATAGTTGCTCAATGGTTGCGGACTGCGCAATCCCCGGGCCTGTCAAAGTGAGTAAGGGTGCTCTGGTTGCTGACGTGTCCTGCGTCGCGATATCGATGACACATGTTGTAGAGTGATCCGGATACTCGTCTGTTCCTAAAGAAAAATTGGCCAGCAAGGGAAGTTCATCCCAGTTTTTAATCCAGGCAAAGTCGGCCTGATGTTGTGCAGGCGTGATTTTGCAGCCTGTATGAAACGTAATCCATGCAGCCGCATCGGTATTGACGAGGCTTGGCGATAGCCAAAGCAGCGATCCGGGCTCAAGTAAGGCGAGTAGCAAGCCGCTTGAGCTCGCGTGGGCAGCTTTGGGGGCTTCAAACGTCACAGCAAGCTGAACAGGGCGCCCCGGGTACGACAGTGCTTCTAAAGCAGACCTAAATACGCTTTGGCTTCCAAGCGACATATCGCTAAAGCCGGCACCAAGGTCAGAAAGTTCGACGTTGCTCACGACGTCTCACCATCATCGCCATCAACGTTGCTTTCGCGTGCGACCGTAAAAAAATCGACTTTGCTTGTTTTGGCTCGCGCTTGACGCGCCAGTTTGTTTGCAGCGAGAAGTTCTCTGACAGGCGCGAGCAGTGACCGTTCAAGCTCGCGATGAACAGACTCATCAAGCAATAACGCATCTGCGACGGCGGCTAAGTAAGCGTGACGGTGCGAACGCCCGACAACGTAGGCGATTCCTACGTTGCGGTGGACAGGCGTATTGGACAAGCGCAGGGCACATCGGGTCACAGTCATTTCGCCTAAGTTAAAGCGCTCGCCGCTGCCGCCCGTGCGGGCTTGAACCATCATGAGTCCGGTTTCTGGCTTACGTAACCAGTGAGGGGCTGCTTGTGTATGCGGCTGTAGCACCTGCTCTAGCAGTGTTAGAGGCGCACGTGCCAGCAAAGCTAGCCACTGAGCGCGGGCGCTCTGTGTTGTAGAAAGGCGACTGTCAGATTGTTGCAACATTCACTTGTTACTTTCCTTACACAGGTTCGCATCGCGATCACTGCTTGGATTGGTCAAGTGACCTAGCTTAAGCATTCAATATTTAGTTTTCATGACGAAGATGTAACCGTTTTATGACAACAAGTGGTTTGACAGCAGCTATGCAGGTGCCAAGGCACAATACACAACGTGCCTACCGTTACGCGGTGTACTTTGCACCGAACGTCGAGCAACATTGGTGGTCGCGCGCGAGTGAGTGGCTGGGACGCTGTGCCGTCAGCCAACAACTGAGTGTGCAACCCACTATTCCTGGGTTGTCTGCCACACGGTTCGCAGAACTGACAGAACACCCAAGGCGCTATGGCTTTCACGCCACCATGAGGGCGCCCTTTGTGTTGGCAAGCGAGTACCAGCCCAGTGATTTGGTTGAGAGTGTCAACGCGATCTGTCAAAAACTTAAACCCTTTGTTTTACCCCGCTTGCGCGTGACCCTGTTAGAGCAGTTTATAGCGCTCGTGCCAGAGCGTGACGTGGCGCAGATTACGACGCTCGAAGAGCAATGCGTCACGCGCTTGAATGATTATGCAGAACCGCTCGGGCCAGAAGAGTTGCGCAGACGCAGAAGTGCTGGCTTGTCTTCGCACGAAGATTTTTTGTTGTTGCAGTGGGGCTACCCCTATGTGCTTGATTGCTTTCGCTTTCATTGCTCGTTGACGGGTTCGCTTGCAAAAGCCTCACTGGCAGAAACGACGGCATTGACACAGGCGGCGCATCAGCATTTCGATGACCTGCCGGCTTGCATCTTTGATTCTTTGGCAATTTTTGTAGAGCCCACGCGCGGCGCCGATTTTGTACTGCTTCAACAATGCCCACTTATTGGCATCGCTTGAAATACCTTTCGGCTTTACATGCCAAGATGCACTGTCACAATCTTGTCATGTATTGGCCATCAAATTGTCAAACGAACGGAGCATGATGACAAGCCATGAAACCAGCTGAATATGATGTTCCAGAGCAACGGCCACAGCGTCATCGTGCAATATGGATTTCTGATATCCATCTTGGCACCCCTGGTTGTAAAGCAGAATATTTGTTAGACTTTTTGAAATGGAACGAGTCTGATCAGCTGTACCTTGTGGGCGACATTATTGACGGCTGGCAACTCAAGAAGGGCTGGTACTGGCGTCAAAGCCATAACGATGTGATTCAGAAGGTTTTACGTAAAGCGCGCAAGGGCACGCACGTGACCTACATTGCAGGTAACCACGACGAAGTGATACGACAGTTTTTGGGAATGGCTTTCGGTGATATTAAGATTGTCGACGAAGCCACTCACCAGTTATTAGACGGTCGTCGAATTTGGGTGACCCACGGTGATTTGTTTGACGGCATTATCTTGCATGCAAAATGGCTTGCCTATTTGGGTGACAGTATGTACACCGTGATCCTCAGGCTAAACAACTGGTTTAATCATTTCCGTCACAAAATGGGTTTGTCGTATTGGTCGCTGTCGCAATACCTCAAGCATAAAGTCAAAAACGCAGTGTCCTTTATTACAAACTTCGAAAACGTCATGACTGACGAGGCTAGGCGCCGTGGCTACGATGGTGTCTTGTGCGGGCACATACACAAGGCTGAGATCCGCGACATCGACGGGATTTTGTACTGTAACGATGGTGACTGGGTTGAAAGCTTATCAGCGATCGTTGAGACAACAGAGGGTGTTCTGAAAATTGTGCACTGGCCCTACCGAACGAGCGAAACACTTGACGAGCAAGAAGACCTCGTCATATCAGCCTAGAGACTGCGGCCCGCTCGGTGTCTGCATTTGACATCAGTTTGGCCAAAATATCTGTGACCTCAAATACTGCACGATTCTCGATGCGAGAAACCGTGTCTTGATAGGTGGGCAAATCCTCCAGCAAGGTTAAAACGCCCTTGCGAATGGCTCGCAGAGAAGGGATGACCAAGCCCACGCCTTGTTCGCGTACCCAGTTGGTGTTGTAACGCTCTTGAGGCATCGTCCAGGCATTGCCAAAGGTAATGACAGGTAAGCCCATATGTACGGCTTCGCTTAAGCTGCTTGGACCGGGCTTGCCAATAAAAAAATCACCCAGCTGCATGTAATGATTAATTTTTTGCGTAAAACCGATCACCACGTGTCGCGCACTTGGTTTGAGGGCCGAGATTTTTTTGTTGAGCGTGGCATTCATACCGCAAAGAAAAATGAGCTGGATATCGGGCAGTGCCTTTGCAATTCGAAGCATGTCGCTCGATCCATGGCCACCAAACATGACAATGCCGGTTGGCTTGTCTGGATCAAGTCCGAGCTCTAGACATTCTGTTTCGTGGTCGATCTCAGGCTGCTCATAAAAGGCAGGACGTAAAATCATGCCAGAGGTTAACGAGATTTGACTGTCTGCATAGCCCGCTGCGCGCGCTTGTTCTGCCGCGTGTTGCGTGCCACAGACAAGATGCTGTGCTTGATTAGGCTCAATCCAAAAATGCGGAGGGTAATCAGCCATGTCTGTTAATACTGTGACGAACGGCACCTCTGGTGAGGTGTTTGTGACACTCTCATATAGCGCTTTGTTAAAGTTTGGTACCAGCGATACGACGTGATCGGGTTTGGTTTCAAGCCAATGCTGTTCGAGCTTACGAACCATCGCATTGTGTCCCATTTTGATGATTGCTTGAAACAACTTGAGTTCAGTCGATAGTCCGAGGGTTAAACCGTGGCGTAGCCTGAAGTTGTAAAGGTCTTCTGGGGCACAGCGCATGACTTTGTTAAAGCTTGCCTTTGGGTCCAAAACTTCGAATAGATTAACCAGACGCACGTTCCAGGGGCGTCTTTCAAATTCGATTGCTTGCTGCAACGCAAGTGCTGTTGCACGATGGCCGCCACCCGCATTGAAGTAAATAAAGTCGATGGTTTTATTCATTGACAGGTATATTCATCCTTTCTTATGACAGGGTCATGACAGCGAGGTGACAGCGTCGCCATCTGTCTCATAATCATTGACGCATGATAGGGCTTCGTTTCAAGGCTCGCGGCGTTTGAGTTCAAGCTGCACGAGTTCTTGATAGGTGTCGGCGGCCTGAACAAATTGCGTAAAGCTGTAATGAGCGTCTGCATACGCAGTTAGAGCTTTGTCTGTTTTGTGGGGGCTGTTTGGGTCAAGTTCGAGTTGCTGCTGACGCCAGGTCAAAAAAATCTTCACGACAAAATGATTCCAGTCGTCTTCAGTTGCATCGCGGGTGTTACCCGTACAGTAAGCGACCCAGCGTTTTTGTACGTTCATCTGTTGCTCCAGGTGTCGAGAGGTGAGGGCATGTTGCAGCGCGGCATCTAAAGTTCGTTTAATAGAGTACTTGGTGAATATTCGATTTTTATGACAACGCCGAAAACTTTAAAACGAGGGCTCGCGCTGACCGATTCATATGTTTGTCACGCTTTTAAGGCAAACTAAAGACTAGTTTTTTTTGGCAAGGCGACGTGCCTCGCATGTTCGCAATTTTCAAGGATATGGTCGATGAAGGCTCTAATCAATAAAATACTATGCGCTAGTCTGTTAGCCTTGGCGTTCGGCTCAAGCGTTACGCACGCACAGTCAGCGATTTGTTACAACTGCCCTCCTGAGTGGGCAGACTGGGGCTCGCAACTCAAGGCTATTAAAGCTAAAACCGGAATCACCGTACCCCCGGATAATAAAAATTCTGGTCAGTCCTTGGCACAACTTGTTGCTGAAAAAGATAGCCCAGTGGCCGATGTGACATATCTCGGTGTGACCTTTGGTATCCAGGCAAGTGCCGACGGCGTCGTAACGCCCTTTAAACCAGCGGTCTGGAATGAAATCCCCGACGAATTAAAAGACCCGTCGGGTAACTGGTTTACGATTCATTCGGGTACGTTAGGCTTTATGGTTAACGTTGATGCTCTAAAAGGTAAACCGATCCCTCAGTCATGGGCTGACTTGCTTAAGCCCGACTACAAAGGTTTGATTGGCTACCTCGACCCCGCTTCAGCCTTTGTGGGTTATGTGGGTGCTGTAGCAATCAATCAGGCGCGAGGCGGCTCGCTCGATAATTTTGTCCCAGCCATTGAGTATTTCACCGCGCTTAAAAAAAATGAGCCAATCGTGCCAAAACAAACGTCATACGCTCGCGTGTTATCGGGCGAAATTGCGATTTTGCTGGACTACGATTTCAATGCTTACCGTGCAAAGTACAAAGATAAAGCGAACGTTGCTTTTGTGATTCCCGCTGAAGGCACATTAGTAGTGCCGTATGTGATGAGCCTTGTAAATAAAGGCCCAAATGCTGAGAACGGTAAAAAAGTTCTTGATTTTGTACTCTCTGACGAGGGGCAGGCAATTTGGGCGAACGCGTATCTACGCCCCGTGCGTGCTTCTGCTGTTTCTGCTGAGGTGCAAGCTCGGTTTCTACCCGCAGCAGACTATGCGCGTGCCAAGACAGTGAACTACGCGCAAATGGCAAAAGTACAGAAAGCGTTTTCAGACCGCTATTTGAAAGACGTTCAATAGAACGTTTGTTATTCAAGCTGTGATCACTACGTGATGACTCGCTCGGTGCAACGACTGGCATGCCTCCTGCCAGTCGTTGTCATTTTTTTTGCGTTTTGGTTGCTGCCCATCACATGGCTCGTGGCCTTGCCCGCGCAAAAAGGCTGGCCGACGTATTTCGCGATCTTTACCCACCCAAAATATTGGCTCAGTCTCATCAACACGGTTGGGTTATCGCTGCTTGTGACCTTGTGCACGCTCGCGCTTGGAGGCGCAGTCGGTATTTTTCTTGCGCGTTATAGATTTTTTGGTCGAGGCGCGTTGCTTGCGCTGTTAACGTTGCCCTTGTCCTTTCCTGGCGTCATCGTTGGCTTCTTTATGATTCTTCTTGGAGGGCGTCAGGGCTTAATTGCTGATTTGTCTGAGGCGTTAGGAGCAGGGCGGTTGACAATTGCCTATGGGTTTACCGGCTTGTTTTTAGCGTATCTGTATTTTTCGTTGCCGCGCGCCATCGCCACGTACACCGCTGCCGCCGAAAAAATGGATCTGGCGCTCGAAGAAGCTGCTAAAACCATGGGTGCGACGCGATTTGCGATCATGCGCGATGTCTGGATTCCTGAATTAGCGCCGACCACGCTGGCGTGCGCGGCGATTGTGTTTGCGACCTCAATGGGTGCCTTTGGGACGGCGTTTACGCTGGCGACGAAGTTTGAGGTGTTGCCGATTACCATCTACACAGAGTTTACAAATTACGCTAATTTTGCACTGGCGGCTTCGCTTTCAATGGCGTTAGGCTTGGTCACCTGGCTGGTGATGTATGCGGCAAGACGCTATAGCGCCTCTGCGCCAGTGTCGGTCTAAAGTATGCTTGCTAAACGCGGTCTTCGGCAATTTCCTTTCACGCTAGCAACACTCACAGCGCTCGTGACGCTATTGATGCTCACTCCATTGGCGCTCTCTATAACTGCAGGCCTTGTGAACAATTATTCACAGGGTTTGGCCAGCGGGCTGACAACGCGCTGGCTTGAACAGGTGTGGGAGGGCTACGGTGATACTTTATTATGGTCGTTGACGATTGCAAGCCTATGCGCACTGATTACCGTCGTTGCAGGCGTCCCGTGCGCGTATGCGTTGGCCAGAACCCGTTCGCGCTGGGCGCGTCTGTTCGAAGAGCTGTTGACGTTGCCTGTTGCCGTGCCGGGCTTAGCGACCGGCCTGGCGTTGATTCTTGTGTACGGACAGTTTCGTAGTTTTCGGCAAAGCTTTTTATTTATTCTGGTGGGGCATGTCGTGTTTACCTTGCCGTTTGTGGTGCGTACGGTGTCGTCCGCTTTCGCAAATAGAGAACTCATTGCGCTTGAAGAGGCGGCGCGTACGTTGGGAGCAGGCTTTACGCGCCGACTGGTGGGGGTATTAATTCCTGCGGTGATGCCAGCTATTATCGCGAGCGCCTTGATGGTTTTTACGTTGTCAGTCGGTGAGTTCAATCTGACCTGGATGCTGCATACCCCTTTGACGCGCACGCTACCGGTAGGTTTGGCGGATAGCTACGCCTCGATGCGTATTGAGGTGGGCTCGGCCTACACATTGATTTTTTTTATTGTTGTGCTGCCGCTTTTATGGGCCTTGCAAGCAATCGCTCACCAGGTGCAAAAGCGCTATGGAACTTGAACGCACTTCTGTCAAAATCCTGCAGTGCGCCAAGACGTATTCGGATGGCACGCGAGGTTTGTTGCCGTCCTCGCTTGACGTGCATCCAGGTGAAGTCTTGGCGCTGCTCGGGCCTTCTGGGTGCGGTAAAACAACGTTGTTAAGACTCATCGCAGGTCTTGAGATGGTTGATCGGGGCGGCGTCATTCAATTCGGTCAACAAGACGTCACTTACCTACCCGTCGAGCGTCGTCAAATCGGGATGGTATTTCAACATTACGCCTTGTTTCCGCAAATGACGGTTCAAGCCAATATTGGTTACGGGCTGCGAATAAGGGGAGCAAGCCCGCAAGAACTCAAGCGGGTTGTAGGTGAATTGCTTGACTTAGTGCAGCTCAACGGCCTCGAACATAAACGACCTGCAGAGCTGTCTGGAGGTCAGCGTCAACGCGTTGCGCTGGCACGCGCCGTGGCAGTGCGTCCAAAGGTTTTATTGCTTGACGAGCCACTGACCGCTTTAGACGCCAAGTTAAAAGTCACCCTCCGTGACGAGATGGCAGAATTGCTGCGCCGGCTCGGAATCACAACGATTCATGTCACGCACGATCAGCAAGAGGCTCTGGCCATTGCCGACCGTCTGGCAGTTATGCGAAGCGGACGAATCATACAAGTTGGTGAGGGTGAGGCGCTTTATAGGCATCCCAAGCACATGTTTGTGGCAGAATTTCTGGGGCGCATTAATCGTTTGAAGCGCACGCCTCAAGATATTGCCAACCACACTGTCACCATTGCGCAGGCAACTGTGCGCTGTCCTCAAGGACTCTGGCCTGAACTTTTTGTGCGGCCAGAAGATATTGAATTGAAACCTTATGATCCACACCTACCAGTCGCAACACTATTGCAACGTAGTTTTTTAGGTGACCGTATCCACTACCGTATAGACGTGGCGGGTCAAGGGATCCTAACGGCCGAAGCACATCGTGACAGCCCGTATCTGGCTGGGGATCGCGTGTCTTTCACTATTGCAACCGAACATTTCATGCCCTGTGAGAACGACCAATGAGCACACTCTTCATCCAGTTAACCGATTTACATATTCGCGAGCCTGGCCGGTTAGCCTACGGCCGTCTGGACACTGCGCCATATTTGCATCGGGCGGTACAGACTATCGAACTTTTGCGCCAAAAACCTCAGGCGGTGGTGCTCACTGGCGATCTGACTGATTTTGGTCGCGCTGCAGAATACGCACACTTACGCGAGTGTCTTGCCCCTCTGACCATGCCCTACTACTTGCTACCTGGCAACCACGACGACGCCACACAAATGCGCGCAGCGTTTCCTGAGCATACTTACTTAGGTGACTCAGGTTTTGTGCAATACACGGTACAACTGGGTCCAGTGCGGCTGATCACGCTGGACACTACTGTCGCCGAACAAAGCCACGGGGCTTTATGCGCCGAACGTTTGGCGTGGCTTGAAGGCGCACTGAACGACTCAACAGAGATGCCGGTCGTCATTGCGATGCATCATCCTCCGTTCAAGACCTTAATCGGTCATATGGATAAAATTGGTTTATTGCAGGGTGCGGCAGCACTTGAAACACTTGTCGCAAAGTATTCAAACATCGAACGTGTGATTTGTGGTCACCTGCATCGGGCGATTGATGTCCGGTTTGGCTCAACGATTGCCTCGACTTCACCGGCGCCTGCTCATCAAGTCGTACTAGATTTAGATCCAGAGGCCGCTTCACAATGGATACTCGAGCCGAGTGGTTTTAAAGTGCACGCGTGGGATGCTGAACGTGGGTTGGTTTCTCACTTGATGCCTTGCGGCACCTTCGAGGGGCCATATCCCTTTCATGACGGTGGCAAGTTGATTGACTGAGTTTAAACCCGCTTGTTCTTAAGTGTGAGTTATGGGGGGGGTGTTCTTGAGTGTGAGTTATGGGGGGGTGTTCTTGAGTATGAGTTACGGGGCAGGGGCGCAGGGCGCCTGGGTGGGCAGATTGTCTTGGTCCGCTTCGCGGACTGCCCTCAAGTTGCTTGTCTGAACGGCGGCGACCCAAACTCGCTTCGCTCAAACAAGGGCCGCCTTCATCCGTCCAGCCTGCTCAACTCTCGGCAAGACAAGACAGCCCACCCAGGCGCCCTGCGCCCCTACCCCGTAACTTGCGAAGCCAACTAGGCTCAATCTTCGAAGCTGAGCAGATTAAAGCTTCTAGGCTAACCAGATTGCACCTTCGAAGCAAACTAGGCTAAATCTTCAAAGCTAACCAGACTGCACCTTCAAAGCTAACTAGACTGCACCTTCGCAGCTAACCAGATCGCACCTTCGAAGCTAACCAGACTGCACCTTCGCAGCTAACCAGATCGCACCTTCGAAGACAACAGCTTCAATTAGAACGACAGCGTCTGCCCTTCAGTCATCGGAACAATCTTGACTGCGCTACCCTTCATCGAAGCTTCAAACTCAGCCAGCGTGCCGGGCGTCAAAGGATTCGAGTTGTAATGCATCGGGATCACCATCTTTGGCTTGATCCAAGTGTTCAACGCAAACGCAGCATCCTCAGGATCCATCGTGAAGTTGCCACCGATCGGCATTAAAACTAAATCAGGTTGATAACGCTCGCTGATAAATTTCATATCACCAAATAAACCAGTATCACCCATATGCCAGATTTTGAAACCATTTTCGAGTTCGATGATGTAACCCATCGCTTCGCCTGCTGGATGTGATTCATTTTTGCTCGTTGCCGGATTGTTCCAGACGATCAAAGAAGAATGCTCGGCCTGAACCGCTGTCACTTTAATGCCAGGCAACGGTTTGACGTTACCCGTTTTATTAAAACGATGTCCCAACTCAGCAGGAATCATGCCAAGCGTTGTAAGCGGCGTCACCATATCAGCTGGGCCATATAGCTTGGTTTTATTCAAAATCGCCAGCGCGGGTGCGTCGCCTAAATGATCAACGTGCGCGTGCGTCACCAGCAATAAATCGATTTTGCCCAACGCACCCAGATCAGCCTTGTAGTTGGCTGGTGCTTTGGGGCCCCCTTTGATCCAAGGATCGATCACAATCAGTTTGCCACCTGGGGACACGATTCGAAAACCCGCTTGCCCAAGCCATTGCATCTCAACTTTCGCACTTGGAGCAGTTGTGGCGGCCGCTGGCGCCTGGGCCACGGCAAGTGAACTGAGCAAGAGCGAACCTGCAGTCAAGGCGACGGCGCAAGGTGTCTTTAATAATTGTCTAATATTCATGTCGGTCTCTATATAAGTTGATAGTCAACAAGCTAAACACACGCACAACAGTATGGTGACGGACGAGCTTCAGACTTGGGTTGAAAGATTTTTACGCTTTTCAAGCCATGCATTGAATTCGCCCACCAAACCACGTCTAAAGGCTAGTACGCAAATCACAAAAATCAAACCGATCACAATGGTGACAGACTCGCCCAAGCGTTGAAACCATTCAAGCCCCGTGAGCTTAGCGATCGCAGCGCCAAAATCGCCAACTTTGTTTTCAAGCAGCACCACAATAAAGGCGCCAATTACCGGGCCCACTAAGGTCCCCATACCACCGATGAGCGTCATTAAAATCACGAGGCCCGACATCTGCCACGTGGCATCTGACAAGGTTGCCGATACAAAAATTAGCATTTTGGTTGAGCCCGCTAAGCCCGCTAGCAACGCAGACAGTACGAAGGCTAAGAGCTTGAAGCGTTCAACATCGTAGCCAAGTGATATAGCGCGAGCTTCATTTTCACGAATCGCTTTAAGTACTTGACCGAAGGGTGAATGCACGGTGCGCCAGATGATGAGATATCCTAGGATAAAAATTGTCATCACGACGTAGTACAAATTGAGATCGTTTTTTAGATCAATCAAGCCAAACAACGTGCCGCGCGGTACGCCTTGCAGACCATCTTCGCCGCCCGTGAATTTGGCTTGTAAAAAATAAAAGTAGACCATCTGCGACAGCGCCATCGTGATCATCGCAAAGTAGATGCCACTTCGGCGAATGGCGAGCGCGCCCATCACAAGGCCTAAAACGCCGGCAATCGCTACACCATACAGAATCCCAAGTTCAGGCGAAAACCCCCAGGCCTTGATGGCATGCCCTGAGGCATACGCCGCACCACCTAGAAAGGCCGCGTGGCCAAACGAAAGCAAGCCCGTAAAGCCCAGCAGCAAATTGAACGCACACGCAAACAAGGCGTAGCACATGATTTTCATGGCAAAGATCGGATAGATCCCGAGCATGGGGACCGCTGCCAGAAAGACAGCAAATAAAATACAACCAATTGCGTGACGATTCATTTTTCTTTTCCAAACAGACCTGCCGGACGCAGCAACAACACGATCGCCATGATGATGAACACCACCGTGCTCGAGGCCTCAGGATAAAACACTTTAGTCAAACCTTCGATCAACCCCAAGCCGAGACCTGTGACAATCGCACCTAGAATCGAACCCATGCCACCGATCACGACTACGGCGAACACCACGATGATCAAGTTTGAACCCATCAGCGGCGAAATCTGCAAAATCGGGGCCGCCAACACACCTGCAAAGCCAGCCAGCGCCACACCAAACGCATAGGTGAGTGTGATCATCAAGGGCACATTGACGCCAAACGCTTCAACGAGCCTGGGATTTTCGGTGCCGGCGCGTAAGAGAGCACCCAAACGGGTTCGCTCAATCACAAACCATGTTGCAAAACATACCACCACCGAGGCAACTACGACCCAAGCGCGGTAGTTAGGCAGCACCATAAAGCCTAGATTCGTTGCGCCGCGCAAGGCCTCTGGCGTTGAGTACGGCATCCCAGAAACGCCATAAAAACTACGAAAAAGGCCTTCCATCAAGAGCGTGATGCCAAAGGTGAGGAGCAGGCCATACAAATGATCAAGCTTGTAAAGATGCTTGAGCAAAAATTTTTCGATCAAGATACCAAACAGGCCCACAATCACAGGAGCCAGTGCCAGCATGACCCAGTAGTTCAGGCCAAAATAAGATAACCCCATCCACGCCAAAAAGGCGCCAAACATGTACAGCGCGCCGTGTGCAAAGTTAATGACGTTCAGTAAGCCGAAAATTACCGCCAGACCAAGCGACAAAATGGCGTAAAAGGAACCGTTGACTAAGCCCAGTAAGAGCTGGCCCAGAAACGCTTGAAGAGGTATGCCGAAAATAGTGATCATTGTGAATCAGAACGCCAAAGGTGCAGAGTCAACAAAATAAACCTTCAGCACGCTTGAGCGCGCTGAAGGTTTGATTGTGCTTACTTCTTGATAAATTTGCAGGTAGATTCAGCAAGCGTGGTGTAAACCGACTCACCAGGTAACACTGCGAGTTGTTTGTAATAGTCCCAAGGGCCCTTTGATTCGCTAGGCTTCTTGACTTCCATCAAGAACATATCGTGAATCATACGACCGTCTTCGCGCAAGTAGCCGTTTTTGGCAAACATGTCGTTGACCTTGTTGGACTTCATCCATTTCATGACGCCATCCGCATCGTCGCTGCCGGTGGCTTTGATGGCGTTTAGGTAAGTCGCAACAGCCGAGTAGTCGCCGGCTTGAACCATTGAGGGCTTGCGCTTCATCTTGGCTTCAAACTTAGCCGACCAGGCACGGGTCTCGTCGTTTTGATCCCAGTACCAGCCGTCAGTAAATTGCATGCCTTGGGTCACATTCAAACCCAGTGAATGGATATCGTTAATGAAGATCAGCAAGCCGGCAAGTTTCATGGTTTTGCCGATGCCAAACTCGTTTGCTGCTTTAATCGAGTTGATCGTATCGCCGCCGGCATTCGCCAAGCCTAAAATTTGCGCGCCAGAGCTTTGCGCTTGCAGCAAGAACGATGAAAAGTCTGAAGAGTTCAAGGGGGCGCGCACTTGCCCTTTGATTTCACCGCCAGCGGCTTTTACAACGTTTGCCGTGTCACGCTCAAGCGCATGACCAAAAGCATAATCAGCAGTTAAGAAGTACCACGATTTGCCGCCAGCTTTCACGATAGCCGAACCCGTACCACGGGCAAGTGCCACAGTGTCATAGGCCCAATGCGCGGTGTAAGGCGAGCATTGTGCGCCAGTAAGATCAGACGCGGCTGCGCCCACTGCCATAAACACTTTTTTCTTTTCGGCGGCGATACCGGCTAACGCCAGATTAACGCCTGAGTTTGTGCCGCCCATCAACATGTCGATTTTCTGTTGATCAAACCACTCGCGTGCCTTTGCTGCAGCCACGTCAGCTTTGTTTTGGTGATCAGCAAAAATCAGTTCAATTTTTTTACCATTGATTTCACCGCCAGCATCAGCGATTGCCATGCGAGCTGCTTCGATGCCGCCGGGGCCGTCGATATCAGAATAGACGCTGGCCATGTCGGTAATAAAACCGATCCGAATGACATCATCCGAAATGCTGGCTAAAGCAGATTGTGAAAC
>Ga0114958_10001835_pt1 | contig 16356 bp, 16 predicted proteins | sample C_130208_EF_Meta_FD_89577 | JGI IMG/M metagenome (GOLD analysis project Ga0114958, IMG submission 89577) | Freshwater microbial communities from Lake Croche, Canada to study carbon cycling - C_130208_EF_MetaG | ecosystem: Environmental > Aquatic > Freshwater > Lake | place: Lake Croche, Canada...
AACAACAATTCCAAAGAGCTGACACAATGGATTTGCAATCTGATGGTCAATGTAATACATATAATCTGGTTTGAGACCCTTTTCCTTGATATAGGCCGGCGTCTCAATGCGGTCGCCCTGTAGGTCAGAAGCCTTCTGACCAATCTCTGCCTGAACATATACAAAGGGAATGCGGTCACCACTCGCAGGGGCATTTCCAGGTTCACGAGCTGCAATACGATCGGCAAGCATCTTATGAGCAGGAGCCGACTTGTATTCTGACCGTAGCGACTTACTGATAATAAGTGGCTGTAGTCCAAACTTACCTTCTACAAGGTCCTTTGCCATAGAACGCATCAACTCCGCGGCCTTTGGAACATCCTTCTCATTCAATAGAATTTGTAGGGCGGAAGCATAGAAGCGCTTTGAAATCGCGGCGTAATCACGGCGTTTTAGGGCAATACCCATAAAGGCTAGACTGTATTTGTGTGCCACCTCATACTTGTGACCGACATATCGCTTCTTGCTAAAGATAATAAAGGGCCAATAGACCTTGTCAAACTCAAAGTCGTGAGGATTTTTTAGAGCCTTTGTTACTAACTTACCGGCCTCTTCTGTCATATGAATTGTTTGTTCAAGGGCGGCTTGTCCTTCAAGAGGTTTACCATCCGCATCCTTAGGGTTGAATGCAATGAACAAACTGTCAGTGTCCCCATATACTGTGCGTGAGTCAGGATATGTCGTCTCAATAACTTCCTTAGCGAACATAATCTGTTTGCGACCATACGCAGTAACAGAAGCAGCCAACGCCTTCAGGCGAATCTTGAAGGTCCCTGAACCCAGCTGACCATAAAGAGAGTTCGCCGTGAGCTTATAAGCCAACTGCTCAGCTTCAAGAAGCGCCTTGCGAAAGACATCAGGCTCTTTGGCTCCCTCCTTGCGCTTTGCCTTTCGCGCAGCCAACAGGCCCTGAACAATCAACGGAATCGTCCCCATCTTGTTCTGGGCAAACCGACACACACGAATACCCTTCTTGAGCTGGCGCTTGTGCTTACGTTCGTCCTCAGGGTCATCAATATAGTTGTCATACTCAATATCTGTATAATCAATCCCTTCAAGGCCATCATATTCATCTGAGCCCCAAATACACCCAACAAACACACCACCCTCTGTATAATCCTTGACCCATACAAGAGTATCATGACTAATGTTTTCACTGATAATCGTTGAAGGATAAAGGGAGGCAAAATCCGCCACGCCAACAGGAACCGTATAGAATCCAGGAACAGGGTCCAATACAATCGCACCCTCATACTTCTCGCCACCATCTCCACCGCCAGGAAGCACCTCAATACACTGCTCTGCCATATAACAATACTTGAACATCAGACTCTCAATCTTGACACCCTGACCACGCAGAAAGATGTAGGGCACTGGAACTGAAGAAACATTCGCCATTGACATGGCATTATTAAAGACTTCCAGTTTCTTGAAGAGGTCCAATACAAGCTGACAATCCTGAACGCAATAACGGGCAATGACAGCGCGGTCAGCGGATGAACCATCCTGCATCTTGAACATCTCCTTTGGTGAAAGGTCATCCTTAACAATCGCCCACTTAGCCACCTCAGCCACTAATACATCATCAGGCACCTCAACCAATACCTTACCGTCCTCAAGGGAAACAACATTCAACTTCTCACATAGCGTATCACCACCCTCGTTCAAAAGCACAACCGAACGACCAACAGCTAGGTCCTGCTTTGTGGGACCTATACTAAGCATCCATCCCTCAACTTTCTCCTCAACGCCCTTCACATCCTCTCCAAGAAAGTATCGTGAAGTGTCATCTAGCTTATAAGAACCAAGCTGATAACCACGCTTGATATAGTGATACAAGTCAATACGAAGACGACCCGTCGTATTCCACAAGTATAGCATATTATCACCCATTGCCGACGATGATAGCCGCTTCTCATCCAGCTTCATCTCTCCATTCTGTTCATGAAGACGATTCATCTGCTGAATCTCTGGCCGCCCACTGATATTCAGGCGAAGACAACGCTCCCAAACATATTTTTCATCAAAACCAAAGATGTTATAGCCCATCATAATATCAATATCTTTCTCGGCCATCCACTGAAACCAGCCGAGCAACAGTTTCTTCTCGGTATGATACCAATACACTTCACCCTCAGGAATCTTATCACAAGTATCAAGGACAAAGATATGCTTCTCGGTCACAGCCGAACCAACCTTACTAATAATAACACCAATCTGAATAATTGGATCATCCTTCAAGGCAACAGGAAAGTTGCCAGAGCGACTCATACACTCAATATCCCAACTTGCTACAGTAAAAGGCGCAACAGTTCCAGAGCTAGGATGAATTGATTCCCAATCGGCCTCAAGAACAACAGACTCCTCACCGACAAGATCAGCTTCATCATAACCGTCTACTGAGCACCAGCCACAGGGGCTCAGATTCCGCAAGTGTAGAAAGCGAAGCATAGGGTCCAGATTCGCCTCATAAACCTTTGGAACCGTCGCACCATATGGAAGTCCAAGGGAATCCTTACGCTTACCAAACAGCAGGGCAAGTTCAGGCTCAGACTTGGCGTTAAGAAATAGCTTCTTGACCTTGTTAAAGAGCTGGCCCGAATTCATAGTAATCTTGAGCATCGGCTTATACTTGTCTTGACTGTAGCCATACAGTTCCTTGCGAGAAACATGAGTGATTTCAATTGACTTGTCGGCCTCCTTCATGTGGCGCTGAATATAGGAGCGAATGGCAGAACGTGCACCCTCCTGCTGAGCACGATTACCTTCTACAGAGCTGATAAAGAAGAACGGCTTGAATCCCTTGACATCACAGCGAATACTAACTCCATCTGCCGTCTTACCGAAAAGGTGAATAACCATTTTCTGGCCGACTGACCAGTGAGTCTGAACACGCTTGGGCCCCATAAACTCATCATCAGATTCATTGCCCTCAACATAGACAACCTTCTCCTCGCCCTCATCCTTTTCATCGCGCGACGAAACATCTAAGATGTGAAAGCTGACCATTTGTATGCCTATAACTGCCTTACAGCAATGAGTCAATTTTTTTAGATTATATAAAATTGATTATTTGTATAGCCTTATGAATAATATAAATGAATACTATTATTCATAAGATTAAAGAATATATACCGAATGAAAATATTTCATTCAGGCGGCATGAGATAACAGGGAATGTAGAAGTCGTATTTAGACAGGCAGTAATTACTATTCTAGACACTAATACCTGGGATGAGATTAAAAGACATATTGATGCGAAATTAAATATGAATAAAGATATTAATTGCTCTATATGTTGTGAAGATATGAAGAATAAACGGGTTAGTTGTCCAAAATGTGCAAATTATTGGTGTATAAAATGTTATATTAATATATATAAAACAAATAAAGGTATTATAAAATGCCCATACTGTAGATTTAAATATGGCCAAGAACAGTCTGATGACTTACTAGAGATAGGAATAAGAGAGATTATCAAAAAATCAGGAATATAAGTTACCGTCTATTCTTACGCGTCTTTTTTTTCTTACCACCACCACGCTTCTTCTTATTAACCATAGTAGCTCCTAAGAAGAGGGCGGCAGCAGGAGCCACACCCTTTGAGACGGCCATAAGGTGACCAAAGAGTCCGCCGAAACCTCCACCAACCATCTTTGTAGACTCGGCGAGTTTTGTTGATTTTGTGAGCTGAGTATTAAGGGCGCGAACTTCTTCGGCAGATAGGCGGTCATTAACTATATTAGAAGAGACTTCTGTAACAGGCTTTTCCGTAACAGGCTTTTCTGTAACAGGCTTTTCTGTAAGAGGCTTTACCGTAAGCGGCTTTTCCGTAAGAGGCTTTACCGTAAGCGGCTTTTCCGTAAGCGGCTTTACCGTAAGCGGCTTTTCCGTAAGAGGCTTTTCTGTAAGAGGCTTCTCTGTAACGGCATTCATATTCTTCTTAAGTAATTCAAGACCCTCGGGTGTTCCAGCTGTGCGAACAACGGTTTCAAGATTGTTTCTGTAATCTGGAAGAGAGTTTGTAGTCTTACCACCCTCATTGAACTTTACAGTGTTACCAGCCTTATCAACAAGCATAATCTGAGGAAAGCCGTTCTTAGGTTCGTTCTTAAGACTACTGCCGTCAATCATATCATCACGAATACGAACCATCTGAACGGAGCGATTTGGAGAAGCCTCAAGCTTATCAAGAGTAGGCTCTAGATTGCGACAGTGACCGCACCAAGGGGCATAGAAGATTACAACACTTATAGGACCAATAGAAATTGCCTTATCAGCGTCATCATATTTATCTGCTGAATCTACATTTACAGCGGGCATTAGTCTTCCCATAAGTGATCGGGGTGACTTGTTTCCACCCATTCTAATAATATAGCATATAAAAGTCCCGACCCTAAACAGAGATGTCAAAAGGCATGGATAATTTATGTAGGGCTGCCGCCGTCGTGGCCATAGGATACCTTTTTTTCTATGTTTATAAACTATACAAAAAGGATAAACAGCCAGAAGGTTTTGAAGGGTGTACAACGGTATTAGATACTTCAAATGCTACTCAGAAACCTTATGTAACAAATGAAACGTCAAGGGGAGATTTTGAACAGGATTTCGTATATAACAATGAGGGTGGTAAGGATTCAACGCGCGAGGCAATTCAAATGGCTAAACGGAAGTTCCCATTTGATTGGTCTCAACTCCCACCAGATTCCAGTCTCTTTCAGGCACAGCAGGCAATGTTTGTAAGGGATCCTACCACAAAGGCCGCGCCTTATAACATAGATACCTTTGTTGACATTGAATCAAAAAAAGTGCTCCCCCCGGATAATACGGCTGAACAAAAGGAGTTTGATGCTCTAGCTACTTATAAGCCTAAGAATCCTAATACTGTTGATACAAAGGATGTTAACAGTTTAATTAAGCAATTATATGGTGATAAGGGTCTTGTAGCAAGTGTGGCTAAGAAAGCTAATAATGTCTATGAGGTTTATGAAGTGCGTGAAAAGAATCCTAAGATTATTTATGAGGATGAATTAAATTCAAGTATGCAAAGTAATGAATTAAATCCAAAAATAGACCCTTCAGAGATGGTAATTATACCAAGGGCCGTTGACGAGATGAATTCCGGACTAATGCAATATGGAAATGGAGAAAAGACAGGCCTTGGAAGAAGAGAATATAATGATTATAATCCAAATTTGGAAGGTATATTTGGCCCTAAGATGCAATGGCAACAATATGGTTAACTATAGTAGATATGGGGAACCTTGGAACTAAAATGGAACAGGGTCAGAATGCTTCTGGAACAGTTAATAGTTCAACACCTCTAAAGAACAATACCGCAGCCAACGCGCCTAGAAACAATGCCCCAGCCAACGCGCCTAGAAACAATGCCCCAGCCAACGTTCCTAAAAACAACACGCCCAATGCCCGTAAAAACAACAAGCCAAGAAATGGCGCGCGTTCCCCTCGTTTACCTGAGCCAGAAGAAGGTGCTAATGCCGAGGCCGCCATTCCAAATGCTTCTGTTGCGGCAACTGCTGGAAGTAATAATAATTCCCGCCGCTCTTCAAATGCAAATTCAATAGAGCCAGAAGTGGACGCAGTTGAGGTTGACCCACCCACAACAGGAGGTCGCCGTCGCCGAAAGTCACGCAAGGGCCGTAAATCGCGTAAATCCAGAAAGTAATATTAGAATGTGTCGCTGGCCCTGTCAGAGGCCAAAGAAAAAACCAATTGTAAAACCTTCTATAGTTTTAGAAAGTCCTACAAAAGTCCAAATTGAATCCTCCACAAAAGTAACAACAGTATCTACAGCCACCCTACGTTATCTTATAGGGAGATTTACAATTCTAATGGAAGATATAGATAAAAAAACATGGTTTGAACCTCCTGCCTCAGATAATGTTATTGAGGCAATAAGAATAGGTGGTCTTATTAATACTATAACACCAAAAACGAAGGAAGAAAAACGCTTATATAAACATTATAAGATTCAGGATAAGAAACTAGAAGAATTAATAAAAGCACCTCCAAGGGATGCTCACATACTTAGACAAAAACCCCCACCACCACCTCCAGTAAAACCTTGGTGGCATACAAAGGTTGAACGATTTGATATGTATGGAGACTTAATAAGTACACAATACTTATAGTCTTCGCACGTAGTCTATCTAGAATGGATTTCTTGGCAGAGTATGATGAAATGGAAACAATTCCACAGAATACAGCGGTAGCATATAAGTTTCTTAATCTTTTTAAGGTTGTTCTGAATCAGACAGAGACTGAAAAGCGCGGCCTTTACTGGTCCACTATGTCTCTTGATCCAAATCTAAGCGACGAAGCCCTCCATGCCATTAAGGCCTATCTCAAGGCAAAGAAATCTGAACTCAGAAAGGCAGATCCTAAGTCAAAGCCAGGAAAGATGCTCTGGTTCTTTTATCAGAAACTTCTAGAAATAGGAGCTTTTGATACGTATACACGCCGTGATATTTTAGCCTATATGGAGCTCTGCGCCTATATTATCTTCTAGAGTGTCTAAACAATTTCTTATATATAAGATTAATGAGTATAATCTTAGATGTAAGAGAACGGGCACTTATACAACTTATGCCATCGGCACAGACTGCCCAACTTCCTGTTGGCGATATTTGGATTGGAAAAGACCAAGAAGGTGGCGTAGTTATTGAGCGCAAAACGACCGCCGACTTTGAGGCCTCCATTCTTGATGGTCGCTACAGAGAGCAGCGCACACGCCTCTTAGCCTATTGTAAGGAAAAAAAGGCACGGCCATTGTATATTATTGAGCAGGGTCTGAAGGGTAGAACTCGCAGTCTACAGCCACAGGCCTTACAGAAAATGCTTAATCGCCTTATGCTCCGTTATGGCGTGGCAGTATGGCTTACTGAATCGCCCTTAGATACTGTGTCCGCAATACAAATATTAGAGGAACAATTTAATACAGATGCTGGAGTCTTTGTGGCAGAGACCCTGAGTTATACGGATGTTATGCATACGGCAAAAAAGGACAATACGGGCGACCCGACGGTATTTGCTATTAGCTGTCTTGTGAACTGTCCTGGAGTTTCCGCGAAGGCGGCATCGGCTCTCATAGATGCCTTTGGAACCCTGAAATCAGTCATGCAACAAAGCGAAGAGGCCTTGGCCGACATAAAGGTTGGCACGCGTCGTTTTGGTCCGGCTGCGGCGAAGAAACTTTTGGCCCTACTAAAAAATTGACCTTTCCGGATCTAATAATCACTAATTAGTTAGAAAAATGAACCATACATGCACAACTTGTGGAAAGGCTTTTAAACAAAAGGGCCACCTTACAAAACATAAGGAGCGAAAGCGACCATGCACGAAGCCGCAGCCAATAGTTAAACCCTTCCTCAAATGGGTTGGTGGAAAGACACAGATTATTGATAGTGTTCTTGAACTCTTTCCAAAAGAAATCACCAATTATCACGAACCCTTCTTGGGTGGTGGCAGTGTATTACTTGCGGTTCTTTCAAGCAAGAAACCCACTGGAATTGTGTATGCGAGTGACATCAACTCAAATCTTATTGGCCTCTATAAGAATATTCAGTCAAAACTGACACCACTTCTGGAAGAGCTGAAAAATATTACAACTACCTTTTCAAAGTGTAAGGGCACCGAAATTAATCGTTCACCAAAGAGCCTTGAAGAAGCGACCTCACAAGAATCATATTATTACTGGGTCAGAAACTCATTCAATGCCCTCACAAAGGAAGAACGTCTTACACCAAAGGCTTCGGCTATGATGCTCTTTATGAATAAGACTTGTTTCCGCGGAGTCTACCGTGAAGGTCCAAAAGGCTTCAATGTTCCTTTCGGTCATAACAAGAATCCAGCGGTCTATGATGAGGCACAACTTACACAGATTTCAGCCCTGATTAAGGATGTTGTCTTTACTTGCCAGGGCTTTGAAGATTCATTAAAAAAAGCCACCCCCACAGATTTTGTCTATCTTGACCCGCCATATGCCCCTGAGAATGATACATCGTTCGTATCATATACCACCGATGGTTTCAGCCTAGAAAATCATAATAATCTGTTCAAACTTTGTAAGGCAACTAAGTTTCTCATGAGCAATGCGGATGTTAAACTTGTTAAGGATGCCTTTCCTGCCCCCTATAAAACAAAAATCATTTCTTGTAAGCGTCGGATTAATTCAAAGGACCCAGCAGCAGTTGCTAATGAGGTTCTGATTAGCAACTAAGAGAAACATAACTTTTAATAAAGGAAGGTCTTAGATAAAAGGCGCGTGAAACAGAGCCATGGCCAATACCCTTTGTGCGATTTTGAAGAAACTTCCCAGTTTTTGACTGAAGAATACCATCTTCAATATACCCTTTTTTAATTTCATTATAGTCCGCCTCAAGAATTTTATACATCTCTGAATATTTATCAGAGTCTTTGTCTAAGATTACAGGAGTCATAAATCTGATATTATCTCCACTGCGATAATATGGAACCAACATCATTTTAGACATTTTCTTATAGCATTTAGAAGAAGTGAATTCACATGCCTTAAGTTCATCCTTAGAAAGCATTGTAATTGCCATTGATTCTTTAGGAACAAGAGACCCATCTTTCAGTTTCTTTACAGGAATAATCTTAAGCTCACCATCAGAGCAATCAAGACAATTTGGGGTATGAGGAATACCTAATAGGTCCTCTAGAAAATATCCAGGAAGTCCTTTGTTATTAGTAATCGGCAAATTGTATTCCTTACCAATAAGAGGAATAAGTTTTTCGTAGATTTGATTAATTGTTTGTGTCATGCTATATTTATAACATGGCAGAAATTATTTTCAATTTTTCCACGGCTCAAAAATTAATAAAATCTTTCAGGGCGTCACGTCGCGGCTCTGCCATTGGTTGTTCAATAGAGTTCAAGAAGGTGCGAGGAGGCACATAATCCTGAACACTTCTTGGTGGGGCTCGGCCTCCTGGACCAGTATTCTGAACAATCGCTTCGGCAAACTTCACTTGACTTGCCCCAGCCTTTCGTAACTCTGCCAACGGTTTTGAAGAAGCAGGTTTGGCAGCCAACATAGTTGTCATAATAGGAGATGTTTTCAGTATATAATCCTTTTCATGATGCTTCCAACTGATATATAATAAATTAGGATATGTATAACGAACCTCATAAGCCTGTTGACGCAGCATATAGACAACATAAACTATACAATCTTCTAAGTCAAGTCGTGGCAGCCCAATAATGAAGGGCGGAACTGTAAATGTAATCCAAGGGTCGGCACCTTGACGACTCGCCGAACGAATGCGCCCATGAATCTGCTCCAGAATCTGATTATAGGCCTTTAATCTGGCTCCATCACGCTGTCGCCGCTTCTCAAATAATTCCGTTGGTTTTAACATTGGATAATCTGGCTTGCCACTCATTTGGCTCCTATTATTAGCATGTGTCATTTCAAGCTATTCTTATCGCAACTCGGGGTCTATGACCAATCAACAATAAGTCTAGGATGATTATCAATTGACACGAAATATATACTTGAATCTGTAAAGGTTAATCTTAGTAGCCGACATATTTCATCCATCATGTAATTATTAAGTTTTAGATAATCCCAATTACATTTTTGATATTGATTATTTCCAGGAGAATATGTTGCCTTTTCTATAACTTCTGTAATAATCACAGAAGTGACATTCTGTATTTGAATTTGTAGATTAAGATGTATATTTTTTAGGTCATTTCGCGTAAATACCTGCATAATTATATTTAGCTACCGGACTTTAGATTCGCAATGGCTTAATACATAACTTAGTAAACTATATAGATGAATATTATACCTCCAAGACGCCTACTATTTTCAGGCGGTGGAATGCGTGTAATAGCCTATCTTGGTGTTCTTAAAGTCTTAGAACAACACTCCTTATTGAAATATGTTCGGGAGTTCTGTGGAGTAAGTGCAGGAGCCTTTGTGTCCCTTATGTTGGCGCTAAATTACAGCCTTAAGACTATTCAACGATTCTGTTTTGAATATGACTTCTCAACTGTGCGAACTCTAGAACCAGAGACAGTTCTAGAATTTACAGAGACCTTCGGCCTAGATTCAGGAGAACGGCTTCAGATATTAATAGAAAAGGTCCTATATCATAAGAAACTTCCTGCCAAGACAACCTTTAAGAGTCTACCAAACCTTCGTGTCTGGGCATCAGACCTTCAGAATTCAGCCCTTATAGAATTCAGCTCAACTAAGACTCCTGATATTGAGATTGCCTTTGCCATAAGGGCATCCATGGCTTTTCCAGTATATTTTGTGCCTCTTAAACATCCAGTAACAGGACACTTATTGGCAGATGGAGGAATCTATGATAATTTTCCAATGTTGAGTCTTACACAAAAAGAGCAGGAAGAAACTATTGGGGTCGTCTTTGAATGGTCTAAACTTCCAATTGATATTCCTGATTTCAGTAGGTATCTATCACTTCTTTTTACAGGTTATTACATGCCATCTTATCAGGCGCTTATACGGCAACATAGAAACAAAACTATTGTGATTCCATGTGGCGAATTTCCAAGCCTACATTTTGAGGCGACACTTGAAGAGAAGGAAGCCTTAGTAGAGCATGGTCGTAAGGCTACTCTAAAATTTTTAAAGGGGCCATTTTATAAGGGACGTAGATTTAGCGTTTCCTAGCGCATTAATTCTCTTTGAAGGGCGTAACGATTATATTCTTCTTGGGCAGGAAATACCTTTCTTGTTGGTCTTTTACGAGGTGCTCTATTTCTCATGAAGTTCGCCACTGTGAGGTTGGGTCTGTTCTTGCGAGAAAAGGCTAGAGCTCTTCTGTTGAGGGCATTAACCTTGAGGCCACTGGCGGCGACATTCATATCAACCTGCTGCTTGATATTCTTCCATGCCTTCTGTGTAAGCACCTCTTGAGCGAATTTAGCCTTCTTAAGTGTTTGACCGGCTTTCTTTGCCGCGGCGGCGGAAGTCTTCGCATTTAATTCAGCTAGGAACTCGCTATTATTCTTTCCTTGGCGGTGAAGGCTGAGAAACTTTTGTATAAGGACCGCATTTGGCTTAAGATTATATTTGCTCATAACACGCATTAGACTGGCCTTTGCGTTATTGCGTGAAAATTTCTTGGCTGTTTTATTTGCTGCGGCGGCCGCATTTTTAAGGACAGAATTCTGAGCGGCTCTAACTGCGGGCTCAACATCTCTATTATTTGCCACAGCTTGGGCAGCCGCAGCATTTCCAGCAGCCTCGGCAGGAACAAGAAGACTTTCCATGAAGGCGCGCTCACCTTCAGTATTTCCTTTGTTGCGGAAGGATATTAATTTGGACGCATTTGTCCACTTAGCCTTTGGATTAGAAAGCTTGAGTTCGGCAAAGGCGGCCTTGCGGCGCTGGTTACGCTCCTTTTCTGTATTTGTCATAGGTCTCTTGACTTTGGGTGCGGCCATAAATGGAACCGCCGCTACTGCAGGCGCCGAATTTATGGTAAGTGGGCCAATTCCTTGATTATTCATCCTATTATAGGTTTAGGAAAGTATCTGTTGCTTTAGGAATTGCATGAAGCCATCGGCGGTGCGAGGACCGCTGAACTCTACTATTTTCCCCGCGGCATCTGAATATAGAAGAGAAGGATATCCTTTAATGTCGGGGTCAACCCCCTTTTGAATCTGTTTCTCTTCAACCATCTTACATTGAACGGCCTTACCATTAACAGAAACACTGCCACCTCCCATAAATTGTTCAAAGAGGGGCTTTATTGTCTTACAGTGGGGGCACCAATCGGCATAGTATAGCGTAAAGACGCCTCCATCGGAGCCCGAAAATCCTTCTGAGGTTACATTTGAACTAAGATATAGGAATATGAGGGCCATTACAACAAGAATAATAAGGGAGATAAGTGAGGGCCTCATTTCTTTATAAGTGCTTAGAGATTAATTTATACTTCTTAGAGAATGGAGGTCCCATCTTTTATTAAGGGTAAATGGATTGTTTGGAAGGTTGATATGCCTGATGTTAATATGCGGTCTTTACGCCTCGGTTCACTCGTGTATGCACGGTGTATATTTGATGGGATGTCGGAAGCGAAATCTAATCAAAATGCAGAGAAGGCAGTTTTTGAGAATTATTATAGGGTTGTTTATTAGTCTCTCAGGGAACCTGAGGGCAAAGCCTCCCAGGCAATTCCGAGGGATTAATCCCTCGGAAACATCATCAATCCCAAGATAGTTAGAAAGAATAAGAAGGCGTGGAAAAAGTAGCCTGATGGTGTTAGGACGCCATTTTTTACCATAGAAACCCCTTGAAACATAGATTGCGTAAATGTATATGTCACGGGATTGGTAAGAAGTAAAAAGACTAGAGTGCTATAAAAACTGTATTTTACACGTTTCCAGAAGGTTAAATCAACGGCCATATCTATTATTATGGAGCGACTTTAATAGATCTAAGAGAATTACCTGCCATAGCAATTACATCAGAATCAGGTTGATATAATTTCTTACAAAGCTGTAAATATTTAATTGCTAAAATGCCAAGGGGTATATTTTGAATTGTATTAAACATATTCTCTTGTTTTATTGATGGTTTTTGACTAGATAAATCTAAGGAATGTCCTAAAAGTTTTTCATCTAATATACCTTTATAAATATTTTCTGGTTCTTTACTACCTTCTAGCTGTTTACGTAATGAAATTAATTCAGGAAGATTTCCAGTTCCAAGAGGTCCCTTTTTAATTTCTATAGCGGCATTTGGGGTTTCTTTATTATATGGATATGATTCATGTAATACTTTTCCAATTTCATCAAGAAGAAGTCTAGATTTTTTCTCATCATAAACCTGATCATATTTATATTTATCATATATAGAGAATATATCTGTCTTAGCTTTTATAGAAAAAGTATTTAATACTACATCAGAATTAAATATATTACCCAATAGGTCATTTAATTTAGTTTTACAAATATTCTTAGAACTATTTTCTGTTGGAGTCGCAGGAGCTGGTGCTGGTGCTGGTGCTGGTGCTGGTGCTGGGGCTGGGGCTGGGGCTGATGCTGGTTCTGGGGCAGGTGCTGGTTCTGGGGCAGGTGCTGGAGCCTCAGCTCCTGGAGGATGGTCCTTATAGTGTTTTAATTTCTTAAAATCATCTTCAGTGCTATTAAGTTTGTCCTTGAGGGGTGTCTCATCATCCCCTAGGGCAACTAACATGAATAAATGGTCAAGTAGGTCACTAATTCGTTTTTTCTCAGCATTTGCCGCCACCAAGTCCTTATTACAAGTATCTATTAATCTTGTTAACTCTTCAACTCTAGCAGTTAAACCATCAAGTCTACCTTCGGCAGTAATAGCCCTTTCCATAGCAGCTGAGGCAGCCTTCTTATTTATATCTAATTGTGCTTTAAGATCATCAATTGTGGCCTCGGCCGCGGCACCAGCTTCCTGTGCTGCCTTTAGACTTGCTTCTAAACCTGAAATTGTAGAAGCATCACTTACACCCTTTGCTCTAGCTGTAGCTAAATCTGCCTGGGCTGCGGCTATACTAGCATCGGCGGTATCTTTAACCTTTTTTATTTCAGCAGCAATTCTTTTAGCTTCATCTTCTTTAGATTTTCTCAAAGCTTCTTCTGCGGCGGTGGTGCGCGTATTAGCATCAGCTACACCTTTCTCGGCGCCCTTTAATACAGAAGCAAGTTCCGCGGCGTGCGCACTAGAAGCCGCCTCCGCCGCAGCTTTTGCCTCGTCTAGCCTCGCCTTAGCAGCTTTGGCAGCAGCATCCAAGGCAGCATCTTTATCTGCCTTAGCCGCCGCCGCCGCCGCCTTATCTGCGGCTGTAGCAGTCGCAAGTTCAGAAGCGGCAGCCTTAGCAGCCGCTGCCGCTGCCTCGGCATTAGCACGAGCAGAAGCAAGTTCCGCCGCCGCCGCCGCCACCGCTTCTCTAGCGGCATTAGCTTCTGCTTGGGCCGACGAAGCCGCCGCTCTAGCAGCTACAGCTTCTGCTCTTATAACAGCTTCACTTGCTCTAGCTGCCGCAGCAGCCGCCTCCGCGAGCCCAGCTTTACCATCTGCCGCTGTTTTAGCGGCAATCGCAGCGGCTTCTGCCGTTTTGGCAGCCGCTGCATCACGACCCGCAGCCTGGGCTGCCTCTCTAGCAGTCACCGCCGCTGCTTCTGCCGCCTGGGCACGAGCCTTTGCGACACCAACTTCAGCCTGCGCCGCCGAAATAGCAGCAGCCACCTTTTCTTCCGCGGCAACAAGCTCTCCAGTTAGTCTAGTAACTTCTGCCTTAGAGGTCGCCAATTCAGCGCGCGCGGCGGCTAAATCAGCTCCAGAAAGAGACCTCATTCTTGCTTCAGCGGCTTCCATCGCTGTCTTAGCCAACACTGCCTGTTCTCTTATAGCAGTGGCCGCAAAAACAGCAGTTACTGCCTCATCCCTGGCAGCTTCTGCGGCCGTGTGTTCGGTCCGCGCCGCCTCTAAGGCCGCCAAACCTTCTGCCTTTATTCTTTCTGCGTCAGCTAGGGCATCAGTTGCCGCTTTCATAGCAGCATTTTTTTCCTCCAACGCCGTGGCGGCCGCTGCTAAGGCAGCATTTCTTGCTGTAATAGCATTAGCCTTTGCAAGGCCCGCCTTGCCTTTCGCAGCTTCGGCAGCGGTTGCGCGCGCTTCAGCACCTTCCTTACCCGCTAATGCATCCGCCGCCGCCGATTCAGCGACCGTTATAGCCGCCTCTGCTGATTCTGTCAGAGCAGCTACCATAGCTTCTGCGGCATCAACTAATTCCTTCATTTGTGTAACAGCGGCAATTGCCTTAGCACTTATTTCTTCTTTTTCACGCGCATGCTCAACAGCGATTGCCGCACTCTCCTCTATTTTTTGTTTAAGGCTTCGCATAGCAGCATCCTTAGCTCTTTCCTCCATACCCCTTTCACCCTCAGATAATCTTAATTCATCACGAACTCCATCTAATTCTCCCTGAAGTCGTTTTTCTAGAGCTGCTTTTTCTGATACCAAGTTAGCCTTCTCTGCTTCTAATCTTGTTATTGTTTCCTGGCAACGGCCAGCCTGACCTGTACGACCTGCGGCAGCAGCTATTTCAGCATCCTTTACCTTAATACTGGCATTACAAATATCCAAATCAGTTTTACATTTATTGTATTTGCCTCTTAATTCAGCAATTTCGGCATTTATACTATCATAGACTCCTTGAATTTGACCTGTAAGGGCAGCAGCTTCATTCAATGAAGCTGTTAAGCTTTGTATTTTTTCAGTTAGTTTTGCCTTTTCCTTTTCACAATCTACTATTAATTCGTTTATACGAGCCTGCTGGGCATCAACGGTAGCTTCAAAAGGTTTAAGACGAGTCTGCTCTGCTTCTAAGGTCACTACATGCGCCTTTAGTCTTGTAACCTCAGCCTCTAGTGTGTCTATATTGGTTTGTGTTCCACTATTCGCACCAGTAGTACCAGTCTGTGTCTCTATAGTCGTGCCAGTAGTACCAGTCTGTGTCTCTATAGTCGTGCCATTAGCACCAGCCTGTGTTCCACTATTCACACCAGTAGTACCAGTCTGTGTCTCTATAGTCGTGCCAGTAGTACCAGTCTGTGTCTCTATAGTCGTGCCAGTAGTACCAGTCTGTGTCTCTATAGTCGTGCCATTGGCACCAGCCTGTGTTCCAGCATTAGCACTTCCAGGTTTTCTACGAGCTTCGGCAAGGTCTACAAGGGCTTTTGCCAATAGCCCCCGTGCATTTTCTAGTTCAGTTACAGATTCAGCCTGTGTTTTCTTAAGGGCAACAATCTCTAAATTCTTATCAGGAGAAGAAACAGACCCAGAAGACTTTTTCAAATCTTCTAACTCACCTGATACTCTTGTTAATATTGCCATGAGTCCTGCAATTAGAGAAGCATGGTCTGTTTTTAATTTATTTATTCCTGCTAAAGCCGCCGCCAGTTTAGCCTCAGCTTCTCTTAGCTCGGCAACCGACACTGCTTTTAATTCTTCATGTTCTCTTCTAGCTTCTTCTAAAGCGGCCACAGCAGCAGCTATTCTTGGGTCATCCTCAGGGGTTTTAGCACGGAGGGCGGCGACCTCCCTCTCTGCCTCACGAAGTTTATCAGCAGCCTCAGCAAGTAATACTTTTGATTCTCCATCTTTACCCTCTAGTTCTGCTATTTTTGCTGCTAGTTTAGCAACATTGGCAGCTGGTCCTCCGTTTCCGCCAGAAGCTTTAAGGGCTGCAAGTTCAGCGTTGACACGATCCAGGGCGGCTCGTGCCGCCTCCCCCTCCCACTCTAGTTGAGCTAAT
>Ga0114958_10001837_pt1 | contig 16339 bp, 16 predicted proteins | sample C_130208_EF_Meta_FD_89577 | JGI IMG/M metagenome (GOLD analysis project Ga0114958, IMG submission 89577) | Freshwater microbial communities from Lake Croche, Canada to study carbon cycling - C_130208_EF_MetaG | ecosystem: Environmental > Aquatic > Freshwater > Lake | place: Lake Croche, Canada...
TATCACCATCTTTTGCTATTTGTTTATATTTTTCAAAATTTATTATAGATATATTATCTATAAATTTATTGGAATAACATAAATTATCATCTATAATATTTATTATTTTTGTAAATTTTTGTATATTTTTAAATATTTTAAATAAAAATTGTCCACATCCATATATATAAATTTGTTTAAAATTCACAAGTTTTGAAAAATTATAAGAATCTATAATATTTATGCCATTATTAATATAATTTACAAATGATAAATTAGTAGTATTTTTACCGAAAATCCCTCTTATAACATAATATTTATTATCTTTTATATTAAAAAAATCATCTGTTAAGGATAAAGTATAATATCCAAAATTAGATAGAAGTTTATTTAATGAAAATTTTGAAAAAAAATTAATATGTTCAATATTTATTTCTTGTAAAGGTGTTATATTATTTAATTCATTATAAAATTCCGCATTCGGGACCTCTATATATAATAATCCGCCCTGATTAATATTATTAGAAATTTTTATTATAAATTCATTTATATTATATATATGTTCTAAAACGTGAGATAAAATTAAACAATCATATGAATTTTCATCTTCTGGCATCCCAATATCATATTCATTAATATTAAATGTTGTTGACAATAATTCTTTTAATTTCCCATTTCCAGAACCATAATCTAAAATATTTTTAATATTATATTTTTGTAATTTATTTTTTAGGTATGAAAAGGTTTTTTCATCCTTATCTGAATATATTACATAATTTTTATAATTATTAAATAATTTATAGTAATTATCATAATCATTTTGATTATTATCCGAATCAGTATAATAAAAATTACATTGTGAGCAAAAAAATATATTTAAAGTATTATTTAGGATAATATCATTTAAAGTAGATAGATTAATAGTACTGATTGGATTTTTTATACAAGTATTACAACAAGCACAATTTCTCATTATATATTAAGTATTATATTTAAATATAATTTTTATAAACGCTTTTAACAGTTGGAATATTATAATTATTAAAATAAAAATAATTAGCAATATCTTCCAAAAAATTATTTACTGAATTAGATAAATTATCTAAATATGATATAAAATCATTTATATCTTCTTGGGTATAATTAATACTTTTAATATCATCATTTCCCCAAGCAAATAAATTATTTTTTTTTGGAAAATTATTAAATACCGAATTTAAAATATAATTCTCTTTTGAATTATCATCAGGAACTAATATAACTTTACATCCACAAATTATAGCACCAATAATAAAAAATGTTTTTAAATCATAACAATAAAAATATTCACATTCATTAAAATAATTAATGATTTGAGATTTAGATAGATTATCCAAACAAATACTATCATATGGATGAATATAATTTATAAATTGAGTATAAAATTTTCTTTTTTTAATTAAATAACATGATGATGATGGTTTTCTTGGTTGAAAATAGTTTTGAAATAATTTATCAATAATACAATTATTTAATATTTTTATATTCTGCGCTATTTTTGATTGTTCCCAGTGATAAACTAAGTCATTCGGATGCCAAGTTCTAATAATAGATATCGGACGATAAATAGTTCCAACTTCTAATAAAATCCATCTCATAACATTCTTTGCTTTTAATGGATTACCATAATTTCCATCAGGATAAATAACGAGAGTTCTTGAATTTATTTCATTATCGTATGCAAAAAAATTACAAAAAGGATTTTGTAAATTTTGCCTTGTCATAACATACATTTTTGCATAAATATTTTTATATTTTTTTTCATTAATTTGTTTTGCTAAATTATAAAGAGCTTTATTTCCTCCACTTGTAAATTGGCCATTATCATTCCATGGATCGCAAACTATTATTATTTTTATTCCTTTATTATATATACGTCTTTGAAATCTACCGACATAAAAATAATGTTTCATTAATTGTATTGTATTTAATTGTCTTATATCCGAATAAATTTCTTTATAAATTTCTGGCTTAAAATCCCAAAAAAAGGTATTAAATTTTTTTATTGAAAAGAAATCATATACTTTTTCCATAAATAATAAATTATTATTATCATATAAATTTATTATTTTTTTAGTAATTTAGATTGAAAAATTCTCTAATTTTTGAACAAACATAATCTACATCTTCAACAACCATTCCATGGTGAGCTCCTAATAAAAATCCTTCTGCCATAATTCTATCCGAATTAGCAAATACTTTTAAATATTCTCTATAGGCAGGATGCCTTGTTACATTTCCCGCAAAACAGACTCTGGTTTGAATATTATTATTTTCTAAAAAAGTAAGTAATTCTAAACGTTTAGATGTCATAAAGGGAATCGCTAACCAATCACTATTAAATGTATTAATTGGCATTATTAATTTATCTTGAAGATCTTTTAAATTTTCTAAATATCTATTAAAAACGATTCTTCTTTTTTCTCTAATTTCTTCAATTCTTGATATTTGAACCAACCCAAATGCCGCATTTAATTCAGATGATTTCATATTATACCCAACTGCTTTATACAAAAATTTATAATCATAAGGAATATCATCTATAGAAAATTCAAATCTTGTTTTGACATCTTCTGAATTATCTCCTATTCTTCCCCAATCTCTAAACATTGTTGCTATTTTTAATAGTTTTTCATTATTAAACATTACCATTCCTCCAGAACCTGCAGCTGTTATTAGATGACTGGAATAGAAACTGGTAATTGAAATATCTGTTTCTGGAGTTAATGTAATAGTATCAGCTGAATCTTCAAATAAAATAATATTTGGACCCACTAATTTTCTAATTTTTGCCCAATCTGGTTTAGATCCAATAAGATTTGGTAATAGTATTACTTTGGTTTTTTCAGTAATTTTTTCATAAATTTGTTCTGGGGAAGGGACATAAGTTCCTATTTCCACATCACAAAATACAGGTTTTAATCCACATTGAATAATTGGTGCTAATGTAGTAGAAAATGTACAAGCGGGTGTAATTATTTCCGTAACCTTATCTAAATTAAGTGCATTTAATCCTAATAAAATAGCTGAAGAGCCACTATTTACAAATAAACCATATTTTTTTCCAAATAATTTTGAAACTTTTTCTTCAAATTCTATTGTTCGTGGTCCAAAACCAGATAACCATCCGTCATTTAAACATTCTATTACAGCTTTAATTTCTAAATCACCATAAGCCTCCTTTTTATTAGGAGCATACCATATTTTTTTTGTAGTCATTATATAGTTAATTTATATTATAGTTATAATATTTTAACTAAAGTTGTTTTTAACTGTATTTTCTAAATTTTCACCATTAGATAATTTACGAATATAATCAATAAATGGCAAAATACTTTTTTCTGTAGTATATACTAATATATTGCTCCATTGTTCCTTTACTAAATGTATGGTATTTTTAGCCCAATCAATCTCAGATAATCCATAAGCTATTCCATATAATTTATTTAAATTATTGTCTTTTAAGTAAGGATAAACAGCCGTGGTTTGTAACCATTCTGTTTCAGATAAACCATCTACTTTAACAACAACAGATATACAACCACATAATGCGGCCATTACATTTAAAAATGTTAAAGGGTCATAGGATATAAAGATTTTTTTTTTATTAAAAATATTAATAACTTCAAGCATTTTATGTTCCCTGGTTATTTCGGTGGAGGTTTTGGGAGGATGAGCCAATTTTAATATTTTATGATAATGTGATTTCCTTAAGGTATGACAGTATCCTATTCTCCCAGAAAGGTTATAATTCTTAATAATTGGGTTTAAATAAATTACTGTAAGTAATTTATAAATTCCACCAACTTTATCAGGATTATTAAAAAAATAGGTATTTGGATTAAAATAATAAACTAAATCACCTTCATTCCATGTAGTTAGTTTAGATTCACAAGCGATTCCTAAAGGAGCCAAAATCCATCTTACAACATGAGGAGCATTTAATGGGTTTCCTTCAATAGTTTCTCCATATATAACAAACGTTTCATTTAAATCATAATCATCTTCATAATAATTAGAAAATATACTATTAGGAATTTTTTCTGGTGCGTATATTTTAATTTTAAATCCTAAACTATCAATAATTCTACAAAATTCATATTGTACAACTAAACCTCCACAATTAAAATTAAATGGAGAAAGTGTATAAACAAGAAAATTAAACATTTATTTATATATATAAACCGCTTTATAATTTAAAAATATTCGTAAATAAATAATATTATGGTAAAAATTTTAATCACAGGAGGTAATGGAAATATAGCTAAAATAATAAATCATAATTTATCTATTTTTTATGAAATTACAATTATAACAAGAAATGATTTTGATTTGATGGATGAAATATCTGTTTCTAATTATTTATTAAATAATGATTTTGATGTATTAATTCATACAGCTATTAGTGGTGGTAGAAGAACAAAACAAGAAAATGGAGATGTTTTTTATAAAAACCTTTATATGTTTGAAAATTTAATAAAATATGCTTATAAATTTAAATTAATAATTAATTTTGATTCAGGGGCTATTTATGATCGTTTATCTAATATTTATAATAGAAAGGAAAACGAAATAATAACTATTCCATCAGATTATTATGGATTTTCAAAATATGTAATATATAAACGTAGTCAACAATTTAAAAATATTATAAATTTTCGTATATTTAATATATTTCATGTTAATGAAGAACCAGATAGATTTATAAAATCCTGTTTTATTGCTAAAAAAAAAGGGTCAAATATTAAAATTTTTCAAGATAAGTATTTTGACTTTATGTTTGAAGATGATTTCATTAAAATAATTAAATTTTATATTGATAATTTTGAATTAAAGAATTTACCAAAGACATTTAATTTATGTTATAAAAATAAATATAAATTGTCGACAATAGCAGAAAAAATAATAGGAGATATAAATAAAATAGAAATTTTAGATAAATATAGTGTAAACAATTATTGTGGTAATGGAATGCTTTTAGATAATTTATCTATTGACTTAGATGGTTTAGATGAAAGTTTAAAAAAATATGAAGCCAGGTTGGTTCTTTAAGTTGTTTAGTAAAAAAATATTATTTTGATAAATCAACTTAAAGAACTATTATTTTATCGTATCCCTCTCGTAATAAAACCTTGCTTCTTCGTCTTCTAAATTAACTTTTGGAGGTTGCGACCATTCACTATATGCTTTCGCTTTCGATGTTGGTCTATCTAATGCTAAAATTTGTTTTAATGCTATCATTCGTCTTTGAAGTGGATTGATTGATATTGATATTTTTCTTGTTAATTGTTTCCAACGCCATTCAAATTGAAGAGCTGCTTGCCAATCTGGGAATCCCTCAACATATGCTACTCTTATCCAAGTCTCGCCTTTAATAATTTTAGCACTTGTTGCAATTGCGCCTCCTTTAATTTCTTTATTGTGTTGTCTTAAACGTCGTTCTAAATTTACAGTTGCTCCAACGTAGGTAGAATTATCACTTGATAATAATAAATAAACAAAAAAAGACATTTATAATTATACATTAAGAGAATTAAATTTACAGAAAAAAATTGTATTTTTAAATATTATAATAATTTATTATTATGCAAAATTTCGGTAGAGGAATGTGGCGTCGTGTAGGCGATTATGATAGAATACAAAAACCAATAATTATACAACAATCACGTCTTGAACAATTACAAAAATTGGTTCAATATCAAAATTTTTTAAATCAACAAAAAAATAGAAATTCAATTAAATCTGCTAAACTTGAACCAAATAACATAACTACTTCTTATAAACCCTTTGAAACATTCCAGATTATTGAAGATGTAATTGAAGAACCAATATAAGTCAATGGATGTATTTTATAAATTTTTTTATATTATTTTAACTTTACTTACAATTTCTCGTTACTAATTTCGGAAAAATTAATTTTTCCTGTATAAGCAAAATCTTTTAATTTTAAACGCATTTGGTTTAAAAAATTTATATTATTATTTGTTACATATTGACATGATAAAATAACTCGTTTTTCATTTTTACATAATTTTGATGCTCTATGATATAAATAATTTCCTTCAAAACAAACTGAATTATTATTTATTAAATTAATACTTTTTATTTCATTATTATCATTTTTAAATTGAAATTCTGTACAAGTTGATTTATTTGTTATTGGAATTAATAAAGTAAAAAAACGACCATCATAATAATTATAATCATAATGCCAATTTATCCAATCTCCTTCATTCTCATAAATTAATAATGCACAACTCGTTGGCAAATTTAAATCCGTTGAAAATAAATTTAATTTTAATTTTGTTGAAACTATTTTACATAAATCATTTTGATAAAAATTTATTAAATTTGGCGCATATTTAACTAAATTATTGGTAGGAATAGTTATTCCCCTTTTATTCGGTAATGCACAGTTTAAAATGGTTTCTGGATAAGTATTAATATTAACTCTTTTTTGAATTTCTTTATTTAAAAGCGCATTATTAATTTCATTTTTTATTTTATCATTTAAATAGACATTAAATTCTTTAAACAAACAAAAATCTTTGGTGCATTTATAATTTTTATTCATTTTACAAGCACCCGAATTATATCCGTAAATACAAATACATATTATTAAAATAAATAAAAATAATAAAAATATAAACAAGTAATAAGATTTATTACTTTTCATTATATAAATATATAAATATATTAATTTATTTTTTTCAAATGAGGTTCTAACATTTTCTTTAAAAAGTTTATTGTATTTGATTCCGAATTTGTATAATATTCATAATCCATATTCTCATTTAAACCAAAAAGATTACGAAGTTTTTGATCCTCAGTTATATTTATTATTTCATTATCATGTACATAAATAAAAACCATTTCAAAAACTTCATTATATTCCATACAAATCCCTATTTCTATATTGAGAAATTTTGATAATTGATTACTTACCAGTCTTAAATCCTCTCCAAAAAAGTTTAATTGAATTGTATCCTTTGTTAGTTTATTTTGTTTTACATTTTTTTCATTTAAAATTAATTTATTGGAAAATTCTATATGGTTTTGACTCAAAAGCACACAATTTTCCTTAGAAAGAGATAAATTTTCTTCTTCATCTTCACTTTCAGATAAATAAAATATGGAATCTTTTTTATCTAACATTTTATTTATTGATTGAATCTCATTTTTAATTTCATTTAATTGTTGTGAATGATCTATACATTCTGATTCCTCCATATCTATTATATTTTTAAGTTCCACTATTGAATTATACAATAAATCTTGTTTTATTTCAAGATTATTTATTTTTAAAACTAAATTATCAATAGTTGGTTTGGAAATTATAAATAAATAAATATATGTTAAAAATCCTATAAAAATAGAATAAGTTATATTATTAAATGTAATTATAAACGATTGAATTATTTTTGAAATCATATTAAGAATTCTATATTCTTAAATTAAAAATAAAAAAAATGGTTTCAATTTTATTTTAAATCAATTATTTCTGGTAATTCCTTATAAAACGTGTAAAATCAGAATATTTATTTTTTTATTATATTTTCTACAATGGCTTTAATAAGTGGGGGAGGTACAGCATTTCCTATTTGTATAATTTTATCTTTATCGGTTCCACATATTTTATAATCTTCCGGAAATCCTTGAATTTGCATTAATTCATCTGGAATTAACATTCTCAGAAAACATCCTGACGGATTCATTAATGGTACAAATAAACGTGGCTGATGTTCATACGTACATATGATAGTCTTACATGGATTTCTTATATCTAATATTTCACAGTGAATAGGACTATCTCTTTTACCAAATGAAAATAAATTTTCATATTGTTTTCCATTATAATACATTTCTATTAAGGAAGCATTTATTTTACTTAATAAATATGGATGTCCATCATTATTATTTTTATATTCTGTTTTATCATTCATATTCATTATTATACATTCATCTGGGATTTTATCAAACAATTTAGGGTCAACCTTTACTGCCCCAGTCATGTCATATTTAATAATTTTCTTTAAATTCAGATCTTTTGATAAAGGATTTGGAAATTTGGGTTCCCAGTCGAATGGGTTATCTTTCTTTATTCCTAATATAATTAAACGTTCTCTTTTTTGTGGGACATTATATTGTTCCGTTTTAAAAACTTGATAAATTATTTTATAATTTAATTTTTCGAATTCATTTACAATAATATTAATAAATAGTTCACCTTTGGCTGTTTTTTTTGTTAAAAGACCTTTTACATTTTCCCCAATGATCATCCAAGGATTTGTTAGTTTAGTTACTCTTAAAAATTCTAAAAATAATGTATCTCTTGGGTCATCTAATTTTCTTTTTCCTGCATTACTAAAAGAAACGCAAGGAAACCCAGCAAATAAAATGTCAGTTTTACCATTAAATTTTTCAAAACTCTTATCTTTTAATTTGGATATATCATTTACTTTTCCATCGCATATTAATTCCGAATCGGGAAAATTGGCTTCATGGGATTTACAAATAATTGGTTTTAATTCATTATATGCGATAACCCTACAACCGGCCATAGAAATACCTAAACTATCCCCTCCTAATCCTGAAAACAAACTGATTGCATTAAAAACCATTATAAATATATATTCTTTAAAGTCTAAATAATTACTCATAAAAAAAATATTTAATTATTTATTATTACAAATGTTAAATAAGAATCTAATTTCTTCAAAATGGGATTTTATTCTATTAATCCCTTATTCGGGACCTTACATATCTCGGTAAACATTCTAACTCATAATCTGCGCTAATTTCTAAAAGGTATATATCATGAGGTCCATGTAATAATGGATTATAGTTTCTTAGACGATAATTATAATTTCTAATAGCTTGTTTTTTTGCAATTTCCCATTCACTATCATAATTTTCATAAGAATTACTGGAAGTGGATGAACCCATTTGTTAGTTTAATAAAAATTCAAAAAAGTAATAAATAAATTCAATTTTTTTTATTGAATATAAGTTCTTTAAGTTCAAAATTCAAAATAATATATATTATTAAGTAATTTAAAGACTCTTTAAGTTCAAAATTCAATAATATATATTATTTGAAGAATCTTAAAAAAAAGTCGGGGCCAGAATCAAAAATGGACATTTTTAAAAATGTCCAAAATTGAAAATCCCAAAAAAGTTTTGAAAAAAACACATCGAAGTCACTTTGTGAGGCAAATGCTCTCATTTTTAAAAAAAATAGAAAAAAGTGTGATGATATTTTTTGCATAAAACTATTTAGAAATAATTTCTTTTGTAAGAATATGACAACGATTGACAACGAAAAATATGCTATTTTATGCCTTAAATTTTTCTGTAAGAATTGTGACTACGGAACGTCTAAAAAAAGTAGTTTTAATAATCATTGTGAGAGCAAAAAACACAAAATTAACAATTTAACAATAAAGAACAACGAGAATTATGCTAAATTATGCTTGTCAAAATATCAGTGTGAAAAATGTAAAAAAAATTTTAATGATAGAGCGGGATTATGGAGACATAAAAAAAAATGTAATAATGTTGATCAATTAAAAGAGGAATTTAATGGGAACGACAAAGATTCTTTGTTAGTTCATTTATTAAAGAAAAATGAGGAGTTACAAAATAAAATTATTGAGATGTCTGTCCATTCTTCAATAAATAACAATTCTAACAGTTTTAATACAACTAACAATGCTTTTAATCTTAATTTTTTCTTAAATGAAACATGTAAAGATTCAATGAATATAACTGATTTTGTTAGTTCAATTAATATGAATCTTGATGATTTGGAAAATACAGGAAGACGTGGTTATATAGAAGGAATTTCCAATATTATTATCAAAAACTTAAACCAATTAGAAAATCATATGAGACCATTACATTGTAGTGATTTTAAACGTGAAGTTTTATATATAAAAGATAATAATCAATGGCACAAAGAAAATGAAAATAAACCTATACTAACAAAGGCAATTAAAACAATAGCTAATGAAAATATTAAACAGATTAATAAATGGAAAGACAATAATCCGGATTGTATAAAATCAAATTCAAAGAAAAATGATTTATATTTAAATATTGTTAGTAATTCAATGAATGGGATTACAAAAGAAGAAGGAGAAAAGAATATTAATAAAATAATAAGTAATGTAGCAAAAAATGTTATTATTGAAAAGTAATTTTTTATATTATTTTCTTTAAGTAGATTTAAAAATAATATATATTGTTTGAAGAATCTTAAAAAAAAGTCGGGGTGGTTTTGAAAAATGGACATTTTTAAAAATGTCCAAAATTGAAAATCCCAAAAAACTTTTAAAAAAAACACATCGAAGTCACTTTGTGATTCAAATGCTCTCATTTTCAAAAAATATAGAAAAAAGGCGTGACGATAATTTTTTCTATTTTTTTTGCGTAAAAGTATTTAGGAACTTATCTTGTTTCAATTTATGAAACAAATTGAAACAATTAAGTTCCAACAAACTGACAAGAAATTCAAGTGTGAAAAATGTAACTATGAATCGTCACGAAAAAGTCAATTTGAACGACATTTGGCAACCGATAAACATAAATATGGAACTTTTGAAACCGAATTGAAACAAAATGGTTCAAAAAAGTTCCAATGCTTATGTGGTCTTAATTTCAACAGTAGAACTTCCTTGTGGCGTCATAATAAAAATTGTAACCGAAATAACATTAGTTCTAATATGGTTACAACAGAATTAGTTATGGAGTTAATAAACGATAATAAAGAAATGAAAAAAATTATACTTGAACAGAATAACACAATTAATAACTTAGTTCAAAATAGTGCGGCTTTTATAAATTTGAATAATGTTAATAGTATGAATAACAATAAAACATTTAATCTACAATTCTTTTTAACCGAGACATGTAAAAATGCTATGAATATTTCCGACTTTGTTAGTAATATTAAGATGGAATTAAATGATTTAGAAACCACTGGAAGAAAAGGTTATGTAGAAGGGATTTCTAATATTATTGTTAAAAATCTAAATAATTTAGAACAACATATGAGACCATTACACTGTAGTGATTTAAAAAGAGAAATATTGTATATTAAAGAAAATAATAAATGGACAAAAGAATCTGAAGTTAAACCAATACTAACAAAAGCAATAAAAACGATAGCTAATCAAAATATAAAACAAATCATTAAATGGAAAGATAATAATCCGGATTGTATTAAGTCTGATTCAAAGAAAAATGATCTGTATTTAAATATTGTTAGTAATTCTATGAATGGAATTACAAAAGAAGAAGGAGAAAAGAATATAAATAAAATAATAAGTAATGTAGCTAAAAATGTTTTTATTGAAAAGTAATTTAAAGACTCTTTAAGTTCAAAATTCAATAATATATATTATTTGAAGAATCTTAAAAAAAAGTCGGGGCCCGAATCAAAAATGGACATTTTTAAAAATGTCCAAAATTCAAAATCCCAAAAAACTTTTCAAAAAACACGTCGTACTCACTTTGTAACGTAAATGCTCTTATTTTCAAAAAATAAAGAAAAAATGTGTGACGATAATTTTTACTATTTTTGCGTAAAAGTTTAAAGCTTAATTTATTGTTGAAGTATATGTCAACATTAAGCAACATTTTGGAAGCCAAATTAAGCTCTAAATATCATTGTGAAATTTGTGATTATAAAACATCTAAAAAAAGTAATTATAAGAAACATTGTGAAAGCATAAGGCACAAAAATATACTTTTATCAACAAATATCAACAAAGTTAAGCCAGAATTAAGCTCTAAAATTTTTCAGTGTAAAAATTGCGAAAAAATATTTAAGGAACGAACTGGATTATGGAGACATAAACAAAAGTGTATTGAAAAAAATGAAAATAATAATGATTATGGAATAAACTTTCACACAACTAATTTAAAAGATAAAGATGGTTTAGTTGTTCAACTATTAAAACAAAATTGTGAACTTCATAAAAAATTAATAGAATTATCAATGGAGAAATCAATTACAAATAATAATTTTAACAATTCAAATAACCCTGCTTTTAATCTTAATTTATTCTTAAACGAAACATGTAAAGACGCTATGAATATTTCGGACTTTGTTAGTAATATTAAATTAGAATTAAATGATTTAGAAACCACGGGAAAAATTGGATATATTGATGGTATTTCAAATATTATAATTAAAAACTTAAATAATTTAGAACGACATATGAGACCAATCCACTGTTGTGATTTAAAAAGAGAAGTTTTATATATTAAGGATAATAATGAATGGACAAAAGAAACCGAAGAAAATCCAATACTAACAAAGGCAATAAAAATAATTGCTAATCAAAATATTAAACAAATAAGTAAGTGGAAAGACAATTATCCTGATTGTATTAAATCTGATTCAAAGAAAAATGATTTATATTTAAAAATTGTAAGTAATTCTATGAATGGTATCTCCAAAGAAGAGGGAGAAAAGAATATTAAAAAAATAATAAGTAATGTAGCTAAAAAAGTTTTTATTGAAAAGTAATTTAAAGACTCTTTAAGTTCAAAATTCAATAATATATATTATTTGAAGAATCTTAAAAAAAAGTCGGATCCCGAATCAAAAATGGACATTTTTAAAAATGTCCAAAATTGAAAATCCCAAAAAACTTTTTAAAAAAACACGTCGAGGTCACTTTGTGACGTAAATGCTGTCATTTTTAGAAAATGATAAAAAGAAGTGTGATGATATTTTTTGCGTAAAACTATTTAGAAATAATTTGTAATTCAATTATATGGTAGAAATGGATAGTAATTTATCGCAAAAAGTCGCCAAAAAATTTTATTGTCAAACTTGTGATTATTTAACATCTAAAAGTCATGATTTTAAGAAACACTTGTCAACCGAAAAACACAAAAAAACAGAAAATGGTAGTAATTTGGTAGAAAATGGTAGCGATTTATCGCAAAAAGTCGCCAGATTATATAAATGTGATTGTGGAAAAGTTTATAAGCATGATAGTGGTTATTACAGACACAAAAAAAGTTGTTCTTTAAATGCTCATTTAAAGGATGGATTAAATATGAAAGACAAAGATTCTTTAAGTTCAAAATTCAATAATATATATTGTTTGAAGAATCTTAAAAAAAAGTCAGGGCCCGAATCAAAAATGGACATTTTTAAAAATGTCCAAAATTCAAAATCCCAAAAAAGTTTTGAAAAAAACGCGTCAAAGTCACTTTGTGACCATAATGCTCTTATTTTTATAATTTTTTAATTTTTTTTGTGACGTTAATATTTTATATTTTTTTTCCAGAAATGATTTAGGGATTTTTTGGTTAACTAATATATAAAGAAATGGAAACAAATTTTCCCCTAAATTTCCCCAAATATATTTGTGAATTTTGTAACATCAAAACAAGTAACAAAAAAGATTATAATAAACATATATTAACAGCAAAACATAAAAAGTTAACATCTGTTAACAAAATGGAAACAATTTTTCCCCAAAATAATGAAAATAAGTTTATTTATAAGTGTATAAATTGTAATAAAATATATAATTCACGTGTTGGAATATGGAAACACAAAAAGAAATGTAATTTTAAAATAGAACAAACTAATAACCCAGTTCTACAAGAAAATAATGATCATCAATTAAAAGATGGATTAAATATGAAAGACAAAGATTCTTTGCTACTTCATTTATTAAAGAAAAACGAAGAATTACAAAATAAAATTATTGAGATGTCATCTACCTCTACAATAAATAACAATAATAATTGTCTAATCACAACTAACAATGCTTTTAATCTTAATTTTTTCTTAAATGAAACTTGTAAAGATGCAATGAATATAACCGATTTTGTTAGTTCTATTAAGTTAAGCCTTGAGGATCTTGAAAATACTGGGAGACGAGGATATATAGAAGGAATTTCAAATATAATTATAAAAAATCTAAATAATTTAGAACAACATATGAGGCCATTACATTGTAGTGATTTAAAAAGAGAGGTTTTATATATAAAGGATAATAATGAATGGACAAAGGAATCCAGTGATAAACCTATACTAACAAAGGCTGTAAAAACAATAGCAAATGAAAATATAAAACAAATAAAAAATTGGCGCGAAAAGAATCCAGATTGCACAGATTCTGATTCAAAGAAAAATAATTTGTATTTAAAGATTGTTAGTAATTCAATGAATGGGATTACAAAAGAAGAAGGAGAAAAGAATATAAATAAAATAATAAGTAATGTAGCAAAGGAAACAGTAATACAAAAGAATAAGATTTGAATACTAAATATAGTTTGTTAGTTTGAAAATATTATAAAGATTATAATTTATAATATTTATAGATGTCAACAAAAATAGTAAAAATAGAGGTGCCTTTAAATTGGAATATTCCAGATGAATTAAATAAGTTGAGTCCAGATGAAAATGCATTTATTTTATATGTAGGATGCGAAACAATAAAAGATGCAAGAGCCTTAATAGCTGGTTTAAGTGAAAAAGAAATATATAATAAGATTCGCGAAGAATCAAAAGATGAAATAAAAAAACTGGAAAGGGATTTGTTAGTTGAGAAAGAAATCCAAAGTAAAATGGATTCTACAATAAGAAATTTTTATGAGAAACAGATGGAAAATATGAAGAAGCAATTAGAAGAAATGAGAAAGCAAATTATAATTTATGAGAATCAAAATAAAGACATAATAAATTCGGAGGTTGATAAAGTTGAATTAAAATTAAATTCAGTAATAGAAGAAAAGGATAAAGTAATTGAAAGATTATCTTCAACATATCAAAATTTATATACATCAATTCAATCACACAAAAGCACATCACATAAAGGAAAAGAAGGAGAACAATTATTTGAATATTATGCGGAGGAATCATTTAAGGATTTTAAAGGTTTTAATTTAATAGATAAACATACACAGGGAGGTGCAGGAGATTTTCATATACAGTTTGAGGATTTTGATGTGTTAGTAGATGCAAAAAATTATAAAAAGAAGGTGCCAATTGAGCAAAGAGATAAGATAAAAAAGGATTTAATGAAGAATGAGCATATTCCTTTTGCATGGTTAGTTTCCTTAAATACTTCAATAGATAAATATGATAAATCGCCAATAATGTATGAATGGATAAATACAAAGCAATGTATAGTATATATAAACAATTTAACTGAGTATGAGGATCCCCGTAAAATACTAAGAGTAGTATGGTTTACATGTAAAGAATTATATAAATTTGTAGAGGAGATAAATATAGATAATGAGGAATTACAAGAATTGAAGAATGATAAATTTAAGTTAATGGATAGAATAAAAAATATGAGAAAAACAATGCGTGAAATAAATACGACATTAAACACAACAAGAAATATGTTACAGTTAATAGATGAGGAATTAAAAGAAATATTATCATCAGAAACAGAAAAATTAGTAGAATCAAATTACTCAATGTTTGATGATTGGTGGGAAACTAACATAAAAGTAACAAATGAAGATGAAAAAATATTATCAACAGATTTATGGTTTAAGTTTAAGCAAGATAATAAAACATCAATGAAAGAATTAGATATAAAAACAGAGAAATTTAAACAATATATAAAAGCAAAGGTGCCTTTGGAAAGTATAATATTAAAAAGTAAGAATGCGAATAGTGCGTTTGAAATAAAAGGTATAAAATGGAAAATAGTGGAAAAAGAGGTAGAAGAAACTTTGTTAGTTAGTGATGTAGAAAAGAAGCAAACAAAAAGGATAAAATCTCCAGAAGTTTATTTTGATGAGAAAAGGGATAAAACAATAATAGAAGATTATATAATAAGTGATGATAATATAATAACGATATCAAATAGACATAATATAAAAACGTTTCAATTGGTATCTTTGTTAGTTAAATATAAAATAATTACAAAAAGATCAGAATCAAGGGGATATGAAATATATAAAGAAACAGAAGAGTATAAAAGTAAAATAGAAAATTAAGAGAGCATTAAGATGGGAGTGTTTAGGAACGCAAAACCGAGGTTTTGCTTAGTTGGGATGGGACCCAACTGTTCCTAAACACTGACGATGTCGTAGTATCCCGATATGGGCGCAGATAATAAATTTTAATGGGCGGACAAAAAGAAGACGAAAAAAATTAAAAAATGTATATTAAAATGATGATAAAAATTATGATGCTAATTGGTTACAAATTAAAATCATAAAAGTGGGAGGGTGGTATATGGTCTTTGAGACCATGAGAGCATAAGAAAAAAAGGATAATTTATATAATTAATGACGATAAATGGTTTTAAAATATTTTAAAAAATTATAA
>Ga0114958_10001838_pt1 | contig 16337 bp, 12 predicted proteins | sample C_130208_EF_Meta_FD_89577 | JGI IMG/M metagenome (GOLD analysis project Ga0114958, IMG submission 89577) | Freshwater microbial communities from Lake Croche, Canada to study carbon cycling - C_130208_EF_MetaG | ecosystem: Environmental > Aquatic > Freshwater > Lake | place: Lake Croche, Canada...
AATGACGCAAATCTCGCTTGATGCACTTTGTTTTGGATGTCGTCCAAGCGTAGGAACAAAGCTTTATTACTCACGACTGAGAGAAGTACTTTTACTATGTATCATCATAAGCAACTCTTAGCAACACAAAAGTATGCCGGTTCGGACCACCATGGCCATGGTTTCATCAAGATGTTTTTCCCTGCTCCAATAGAGGGATAAAATCCTCTGCTATATTCGTTATTTTAAGGAATGTACTCTCAAACACCCAATGGAGTTTCCTATTATTGATTTTCGTCCTAATTGCCATGGTCGAGGGTTTGATTTTTCTGTTGCTTCGCCTCAAGCGACTTTTATGATTAGTTACTCTTCATAGGGGCTCCACATTGACTTTTTCTGGGATGGTAGCTATCTCCCAACAATGAAAGATATGCTTGTCATGAATTGTACGGGATTTGGTTTCGGGGTGCTTATAAGCAATTTTCTTTAAGAACGATGACCGACGCTCAGGTCATTCGGATCAAGGGGGCGCGGCAGCACAATTTGCGCAACCTCGACGTGGAGATTCCCCGCAACAAGCTCGTGGTCATCACCGGGCCGAGCGGTTCGGGGAAGTCCTCGCTTGCCTTCGACACGCTCTTTGCCGAGGGGCAGAGGCGCTATGTTGAAAGTCTCTCGGCCTACGCGCGGCAGTTTCTCGACCAGATGCAGAAGCCCGATGTGGATCATATCGAGGGACTCTCTCCGGCGATCGCCATCGAGCAGCGGATCGCCCCGCCGAATCCCCGCTCGACCATCGCCACCACGACCGAGATCTATGATTACCTCCGCGTCCTCTACTCTGCCATCGGCATACCCCATGATCCGCAGACGGGGGTGGCTATCCGCCGTCAATCGCCCCAGCAGATCGCAACCGAGATCCTCTCATGGCTCGAGGGAACGCGTCTCATGCTGCTGGCCCCGCTGGTAAGGAACGAGACGGGTGAATTCCGCGATGTAATCGACCGGGCCCGAAGCGAGGGATTTGTCCGCCTGAGAATCGACAACGAGATCATCGATCTGGGACGACCGGAGCCGATCAAACTTCTAAAGTCCAAAAAGCACGCTATCGAGGCCGTGGTGGATCGGTTGGCCCTAAGATCCGAAGGAGGGGGCGAGGGAATCCGTGAACGCCTGCTTGATTCGCTAGAGACCTCGCTGCGCTGGGGGAAGAACATGGTGACCGTTCTCCATCAGGCACCCGGTGCAGCACCAGATCACTGGGAGGAGCGACCCTTCTCTACTGATTTCTGCAATCCGGAAACTGGCTTCACGATGCCTCGTCTGACTCCGCGCCATTTTTCCTTCAATAGTCATCTGGGGGCATGCCCCGCATGCCAGGGACTCGGGACCGAACCCTTCTGTGATCCTGGCCTGCTGGTCGATCCTGAGATGAAGCTAGCCCCTCCGGAGAAGGGTGCCGTCCGTCCCTGGAGAAAGCCGGACAAGCGGATGGGGCAATACTACAAGCTTGTCCTGGAGGCTCTCTGCGAGGCGACAGGAGCATCTCAAGAAGTGCCATTCCGCGATCTGCCCGAGCAGTTCAAACAGAAGCTCTTTTACGGAACCGGTAGCGAAATGCTGGAACTCGGCGGAAACGAGGGCAAAGGAGGACGGGCTCCCCAGATCAAGGCATTCGAGGGCTTGGTTCCGATGGTGGAGCGCCAGATGCAGACTTCCGCGAGCGAGCTGAAGAAAAACAGACTAAAGTCGTATTTTGCCCGCAAAGCTTGTGCGACCTGCGGAGGAGCCCGTCTCCGTCCCGAGATCCTGGGGGTCACGCTTGAGAGCATTGTCGGATCCGAGAAAAGGGAATGGAACATCGAAGAATTCTGTGCACTTCCGGCTGCAAAGGCCCGCGAGGTCATCGCCGGACTTCAACTCTCCGTCACCGAACGCAAGGTAGTGGAGGATCTGCTCCGCGAGATCGGGGCAAGACTCGGCTTCCTTGTCGAAGTCGGCCTGGGCTACCTGACGCTCAACCGCGAAAGTGGCACTCTCTCGGGCGGTGAGGCGCAGCGCATTCGTCTCGCAACGCAGATCGGTTCCGGTCTGGCGGGGGTGCTTTATGTGCTCGATGAGCCGAGCATCGGTCTGCATCAGCGGGACAATGATCGCCTGCTGGCAACCCTCCGGGGACTGCGTGATCTCGGAAATTCCGTAGTCATCGTCGAGCATGACGAGGAGACGATCCTTGCCGCCGACCATATCCTCGACATGGGACCCGGGGCCGGGCCCAGGGGAGGGGAGATCGTGGCCACCGGAACTCCTGCCGAGATCCTTGCTAATCCCGCCTCGCTGACGGGCCAGTTCCTCTCGGGCAAGGCGAAGATCTCCGTTCCGAGAATCCGTAATCGTCCTCCCGTGAAGCCGGCTCCGGGACCGGGATGGCTGACAGTGACTGATGCCTCCGAGAATAATCTGAAGAAGATCATGGTCGGTTTTCCCGTGGGACTCTTCACCGTTGTGACGGGAGTTTCCGGGAGTGGAAAATCGACTCTTGTGAACGACATCCTGCACCGCGCACTGGCTCGTCAGTTCTATGGGGCCAAGGATGTCCCCGGTGAATATGGAAGGATTTTGGGTGACGAGGCCTTCGACAAGGTGGTGGTGATTGACCAGAGCCCGATCGGGAGGACGCCCCGTTCCAATCCAGCGACTTATTCCGGGGTCTTCGGGCCGATCCGGGATCTCTTCACCGGACTGCCTCCCGCCAAAGTCCGCGGCTATGCCCCGGCGCGTTTTTCCTGCAATGTGAAGGGTGGTCGTTGCGAGGAGTGCGAAGGGGACGGAATGATCCGGATCGAGATGCATTTCCTGGCCGATGTCTTTGTGGAGTGCGAGCTCTGCCGCGGGCGCCGATTCAACCGGGAGACCCTCGAGATCTCCTACAAGGGGAAGAATATCGCCGACGTGCTGGAACTCACGATTGACGATGCGGCGGGATTCTTCCGCTCGATTCCGGCCATTCATGGCAAGCTCGAGATGCTTCAGGAGGTCGGTCTCGGCTATCTCAAGCTCGGTCAGTCGGCCGCCACGCTCTCGGGCGGGGAAGCCCAGAGACTGAAGCTGGCCAGTGAACTCTCCAAGAAAGCCACCGGTCGCACGCTCTACCTGCTCGACGAACCGACCACGGGGCTTCATTTTGCAGATATTCAGAAACTGCTGGAAGTGCTGCTGAGGTTGCGCGACGTTGGAAATACACTCATCGTTATCGAACATAATCTCGAAGTTATCAAATGCGCGGACTGGATCATCGACATGGGACCCGAAGGGGGAGAGCTGGGGGGCAGTCTTGTGGTCTGCGGGACACCCGACGAGGTGGCCGAGCACGTAGGCAGTCACACGGGATCCTGGTTGCGGCGTGTCTTGCAGCGGTAATTGCGTCCGCTCCCTTTCTTTCAGCACAGGAGAGCAATTCCACGCCCCCTGTTGACGTGGCCAGGAGAGCCGCACTCGAGCACCTTCCCCAAGTCTCTGCAGCCCTCCTTCGCACCCAGATTCAGCAGAAGCAGGATCCCGCCAAGAAAACCGAGCTGATCAGGCGCTTGGTGGCTCTTCTTGTTTCGGGAGGTCGCTTTGAGGAAGCATTGGCCGTCATCGTCCCGCTTGATTCGTTGAATGATCCGACCCTTTGTTACTGGAAGGGACTTGCTCTTCTTGGGAGTGGCGATCCCGCATCGGCCAAGGAGATCTTCTTCGCACTCGCGCAAAAGAATGCCCTGATAACCGGCGTTTCGTCCGATACGCTCGCGCTCTGCCTGGCGAGAGCGCTCCGGGGAAACAATGATCCCACCGGAGCACTGGCTGTGCTGGAGAAAATTCCGGCCAACTCCCCGATAGCCGAGGATGTTCTTCTGGAGAGGGGTACTGATTTGCTGGCCCTCGGCAAGACCGAGCAGGCTTTGAAGGCGATTCCCCAATCCGGTTTCCGAAGCGAAGAGGGTAAGGCCTCAGCTTCCTACCTGAAGGGACTGGCCGCATGGCGCGCGGGCAAGACTGTCGATGCCAGAAAACTCTTCGCGTCTACTCCACCTGTTTCACCCTGGATTATTTCCGCGGCCACGCTGGGAGAGGCGCTCTGCCTGAACTCGACGACAAACATGATCAGCACCCTCAAAGGAGTCGATCTCTTGGAAAAACGACTCGATGCCGTCGATCAGGCACCGCTTATGGAGGATCAGTTCCGCTTGCTGGACCAGCTCTACGCAAAGGCCGGCACTCCGGATGATGCTATGTTGAAGAAATGGTCTGGGGATGCCTCCAAGCCTTCCCGGGCAAAGCTGGCCTCCTATTATCAAGCGAAGGGAGAGCTGAGGCTAGGGCATGCCGAGCTCGCGGAATCCCTGCTGGATGGACTGATCAAAACTTCTCCGGCCGATCCCCTGAGCGATAAGGCAACGCTCCTGCTTGTCTCCACGAAGCTGCAGCATGGGATGGGCGCGGAGGCTTTCAGTTTGGCTGCCGACCGAGCTTCTGCAACGCCCGAGATCCGTGCCCAGTTGGCATTCTTCAGAGGGCTTGCTGCATCGTCAGCAGGAAAGTCGGAGGAGGCAAAGTCAGCCTTCACTCAGGCATCGACGCTGGATCCTTCTCTTGCTCAGGATGCAATCTTCAACCAGGCAGTCCTGATAGCAAAGACGGGGAGGGGGTCGCTCAATTTTTCCCAGGCTGCCCTAGAAATGGCACAGAGCAACGCGGGGCCTGCCTCCGAAGAAATGCAGCTCCAGATAGCATTGGATCTGGCTCGCAGGGGTGAGGCTTCCGGTTTGCCCATGATCCTCCTTGTCGCCGACAAGGCAACTGACCCCACGATCAAGTCGCGCGCCCGACTCGCCGCCGCCGAACTGAACATGAAGTCGGGAAAGGGGGATGCTGCTATCAGTGACCTTGCGAAGGCGGTGCACGAAAACTCCTCGGAACCGGAGAGGGAGGAGTACCTGAACGTCTTTCTGAAAGATACAGGACGGAAGGCAGACGGAGCCGCTGTGATCGCCGCCGCACATGCCTTCCTGGAGAAACATCCTGACTCCCGCTTCGTCCCTGAGGTCCGCCTGAAACTCGCGGAGGCGCTTCTTTCCAGCGGCGATGTTCAGGGAGCACGGGTGGAGTTCGAGCAGTTGGCAGCTTCCGGCGCGGGAACCGATCTCGGGCGGCATGCCCTTTTTCTGGCCGCACAGTCCGCAGCCCGGTCGATGGATCCCGCGTCGATCGACGATTCTTTGATGCTGCTGGAGCGTGTTGCGGAGACGAGTGGCAGTGACCGCATGGTCTGGCAGGCCCGTCTTCAGGAAGGAGCGCTAAAAAACGCCCAGAACCTTCCGCTGGAAGCGCTGGCCATCTACGACAAGATCCTCTGCTCACGCTCTTCCGCAGGAACCAACGCCTCGACCGGTCCCGATGCAGAACTAATCGCCGCCGCCCTCATGGCCAAGGGGGATACCTTGCATCAGCTTGGGGCCAAGGATCCAGTCAAGGAACGTGAAGCCCTGAAGTGCTGGAGGGAGCTGGCATCCGATCTCTCTCTATCACTCCGCTGGCGGAATCAGGCGCTCTGCAAGAGTGCTCTTATCCTGGAGAGTCTCGGGGAGGGGGATGCGGCGCTCGTCACCTGCTATCAGGTGTTTAAGAATCCGCGTACAGCGGAGCCGGAGCAAATCTGGCATGACAAGGCGGCCTTTGAGGGGGCTCGCCTGCTTGAGAGCCGCAAGCAGTGGGACGATGCGGTCGCCCTTTATGGTCAGATCGTCGCCGAAGGTGGTCCCAGAGCCGAAGAGGCGAAGGCCAGAATTTCAAAGCTGCGGTTGGAAAACTTTCTCTGGGAAAACTGAGAGCTTCTGGCAAAATCCACCACTTCATGAGCCCACATATCAAACTCTTCAGCCCGGGACCCGTCGAGGTTTCGGAGAAAACTTTCCAAGCATTCCGTAAGCCGATGATCGGACACCGCGGCAATGACTTCAAAAAGCTCTACGCTTCCGTCCAACCGGGGCTCCAGCAGCTTTTCGGAACCAAGCGTCCCGTCTATATCTCCACATCCTCTGCCTGGGGAGTGATGGAGGGTGCCCTTCGCAATCTTGTCAAAGGGAAGGTCCTGAACTGCATGACCGGAGCCTTCTCCGACAAGTGGAACGATGTCGCCAAGCGCTGTGGCTACGAGGCCGAGAAGCTTCAAGTCGAGTGGGGCAACCCAATCACTCCGGGACTCCTGCGTGAGCGTCTCTCCAAGGGAGATATCGATGTCGTGACCCTGATCCATAACGAGACCTCGACTGGATGCATGAATCCGCTAAAGGAACTCACCGACGTGCTGAAGGAATTCCCCGAGGTCCTGCTCATCGTCGACACCGTCTCCTCCTTTTCCGTGCTTCCCGTACCGATGGATGAGCTGGGCATCGACGTGATGCTGACCGGTAGCCAGAAGGCTCTCGCCCTGCCTCCCGGCATGGCGCTCTTCTCGGTCTCCGAGAAGGCGATGAGCAGCGCTGCCGAGGTCAAGGGACGCGGCTACTACTTCGATTTTCTCGAGTTCCAGAAGAACCACGAGGGGGACATGACCCCAAGCACCCCGGTCATTTCGCACATCTTTGCGCTCCAGTCGAAGCTTGAGGATGTTGCGGCCGAGGGACTCGATAACCGCTACGCCCGGCACGCGGCCACGAACAAACTGGTCGCAGATTGGGTGAATGCCCGCGGTTGGGAATTCTTCGCTCCGGAGGGATACCGCTCTCTCAGCCTTACCTGCGTGAAGAACAACAAGGGTGCGGACGTTGCGGCCTGGATCGGACGCCTCAAGGCAAAGCACTCCTGCATCATCGACGGCGGCTACGGAAAGATCAAAGGCGAGACCTTCCGCATCTCGAACATGGGTGACGAGACCGTGGAGACAATCTCCGAGCTCCTGACCTGGCTCGACGATACGTTTGAGGGCTAAAGGCTTTTTGGGCTGTTAGGGTGTTGGACTATTGGGATTAGAGGTAAACTTTTGACTCCTGTCCTTTTCTTAGAATTACCTAATCTAACGGACCAAAAAACCAACAGCCGATTTTCATGAGCAGCTACAAAGATACCGTCCTTCTTCCCAAGACCCCCTTCCCGATGAAGGCTGGGCTTGCCCAGCGTGAACCGGAGCTTCTGGCGAAGTGGGAGAAGGAGGGGCTTTACGCTTCCATCCAGAAGGCACGCGAGGCATCGCCGAAGTATATCCTTCATGATGGCCCTCCGTTCGCGAACGGAGATGTCCACATGGGGACCGCCTTGAACAAGGTGCTCAAGGATCTTGTCGTCAAATCGAAGACGATGGTCGGATTCCAGGCTCCCTTTATTCCCGGATGGGATTGTCACGGTCTGCCGATCGAGTTCCGCGTGGTGAAATCCTCCGCCGGCCTGACACCGCTTCAGGTCCGCCAGAAGTCCGAGGAGTATGCCCGCAAGTTCATCGACATCCAGCGGACCCAGTTCCGCAGGCTCGGAGTCTTCGGGGATTGGGAGCATTCCTACCTGACGCTCGATCCCTCTTACGAGGCGGCGATCATCCGTTCCTTTGGACGCATGGTCGAGAAGGGGCTGGTCTATCGCAGCAAGAAGCCCGTTCTCTGGAGCACGGGTGCCCAGACAGCCCTGGCCGAAGCCGAGGTGGAATATCAGGACAAGACCTCCCCTGCGATTTTCGTGAAGTTTCTTATCGAGACTCATGAGGTTGCATCGGCCGGTCTTCCAACAGACAAGCCTCTCTCAGTCGTCATCTGGACGACCACTCCCTGGACATTGCCTGCGAATCTCGCGATCGCCATTCATGCTGACTTTGACTATGTATTGCTCGAGAATGCCTCGGAGCGCCTAATCGTTGCCTCGGGGCTTTCGGATAAGTTCAAGGAGTCAACCGGATTGGAACTTTCCCAGCATGGTGAGGCCCGCAAGGGATCCATGCTCGAGGGGATTAAAGCACGCCATCCCTTCTTGGACAGGATTTCGACAATTCACACGGCAGAGTTCGTGACGCTCGAGACCGGCAGCGGTTGCGTTCATATCGCTCCCGGTCACGGTGATGATGATTACCAGCTTGGACGGAGAGTCGGGCTCGAACTCCTTTCTCCCGTGGATGACTACGGTAAGTTCACCGAGGAGTGTGGCGTTCCATCGCTCGTCGGACAGAATGTCTTTGAGGGCAACGAGGAGGTGATCCGGATTCTCGCTGAGAAGAATGCCCTGCTGGGTCGTCAGGACTACCAACACAGCTATCCCCATTGCTGGCGCTCCAAAACCCCGATTCTTTTCCGCGCCGTGGAGCAGTTCTTTATTCGCATCGACGCCCTGCGCGAGACCGCTCTCAAGGAAATCGACGCCACGAATTGGATCCCGCATTGGGGACGCAATCGCATCCGCGGAACGGTCGAGTCACGTCCTGACTGGTGTATTTCCCGCCAGCGTAGTTGGGGAGTTCCTCTTCCTGCATTCTATACGCCCGAAGGGGATCCGATACTGGATCCTGCTGTCATCGCGAAGGTCTCCGAGGTGGTGGCTGAGAGGGGATCGAACGCCTGGTTCTTCCTGGATGATGCCGAGTGGTGCCGCCTGACCGGGGCTCCTGTCGGATCGGTTCGTCGCAATGATACCCTCGATGTTTGGCTCGACAGTGGAGTAAGCCATGAGGCTGTTCTGCGTGGACGTCCCGAACTTCAGTTTCCCGCCGATCTCTATCTCGAGGCGACGGACCAGCATCGCGGCTGGTTCCAGTCCTCGCTCATGACCTCGGTGGCATTGAATGAGAAAGCTCCCTACAAGACCGTCCTGACCCATGGTTTCGTGGTCGATGTCGATACACGCCAGAAGATCTCGAAGTCTAATCAGGGACAAGGAGGTTATCAGAAGCCGACCGAGGCCGACCACTTTGTGAAGACCTATGGTGCAGATATCGTCCGACTCTGGGCTAGCAGTGTCCAGTTTACCGACGATGTTCCCTTCTCTGAAGAGATCTTCGCGCGTCTCACCGATTCCTATCGGAGGATTCGAAATACGCTCCGCATCCTGCTTGCCAACCTGGCCGACTACGATGTTGCGGCACCTGTCTTGGAACCGACGTTAATCGACCGATGGATCCTGGCTCGACTACAGGAGATGGTGAATACCTGCCGCAAAGCCTACGAGGAACTCGCGTTCCAGAAGGCTTATCAGGCGATCACCCAGTTCTGCGCTGTGGAACTGAGCAGTATCTACGTCGATGTGACTAAAGATCGTCTCTACTGCGATAGCGTTTCCTCGCCACGTCGCCGTGCTACCCAGGCCGTAATGGCCAAGGTTTTCGAGGATCTGTGCCGCCTGCTTGCCCCGGTTCTTGTCTTTACTGCCGAGGAGGCATGGGGTCATTTCCGCACCGAAGGTTCCGTGCATCTGGAGCTCTTTCCTGAGGAGAAGGCTCCCGATCAGGAAATCCTGAAGCGCTTTGAGGCACTCCTTGCGTTACGCGCTGATGTCTCCCAGGCATTGGAAAAGTCTCAGCGCGACGGGATGATTGGTAAGCCTCTTGAGGCCACGGTCGCTGTCACTACGGAGGATTCTTTGGTGCTGAGCACTGTTGAAGAAGGTGAGAACAACGGTCTTGCCGAGATCGAGGAGTTTTTGATCCTGAGCAATCTCTCCATCTCTAAGGGAGAGAAGGGGATTGTGATCGGCATGAGCACCGCCGAAAAATGTGAGCGTTGCTGGCGCCATCGTGATGAAGTGGGTTCCCATGCAACTCATCCGACGCTCTGCGGGCGCTGCGTAGATGCGGTCGAAGCCTTGAGTGTCTCCCCATCTGTTTCAGAATGAAGCGGTTTTTACCATGGAGAGTGATTCTGATTCTGGCGATGCTGGATCAGTTCACAAAGATCTTGGTCCTCCGCTTCATCCCCTTTCAGGAATCGATCCCGGTAATCCACGGCTTTTTCTCTCTCACCCATGTCTACAATACGGGTGCTGCATTTGGCATGCTTCATGACAGCAACTTGTTTTTTGTCATTCTGGCGACGGTGGCCTTTGTGGCGCTTATCGTGATGAGAAAGCACTTTCAGGGAGATTTGATGCAGACAGGCTGGATGCTGTTGCTGGCCGGCATCATCGGGAATGTGACCGACCGGCTGCGTCTCGGACATGTCATCGATTTTCTCGATTTCCAGTTCGGGTCCTATCACTGGCCCTCCTTTAATGTGGCCGACTCCTGCATCTGCATCGCAGCGGCTCTCTTTCTCTTGAGTAGCTTTCAAAGACCTTCTAAATTAGAGATATGAGTAACACCGTGCCCGTCAGTCCTTACGACACTTGTCATGGACTTGTCTATTTCCCCCGGATGATCGACAAGATCCGTCTGCATACCACAGTTCAACTTGGAGAAGATTATGTGCCCAATCTAGGCAAGGGATTCGATGTGCGCTGCTGCTCCCTACTGGGAGTGGGATATGATGAGTTAGCAAAGGCCGTGGGTTCCTCTACGAATGATGAGCAGGCTTGGGAGTGGATCTCTAAGAACGGCAAAGCTCCGACTGAAGAGCAGATCGAAGTCTGGAACGGCTTCATGACCCGCCGCGGATGGAACGATGACCTCGTTGAGATGCTTGAGAAACGCAAGAAGGAGGGCGGTTTTGAGAGCCGCGCCGATATTCGGACGATGTTCGACTACATTGACGCCGACGAGGGACGGGAGATCAGATAAGACTGATCGCCGAAAGCTGAAAGCTGAAACTTAAGACCTGAATCATAGATGGTCGACAAGTCGTCTAGACTCAAACTTGTGTCTTTCTGAAGTAACTTAGAATCTTTTCCTGATCGCCACCCGAAGCCCAGACGATCCTTAGGAAGTCTGCCGGATGGATATCGTGTTCCTTCAGGAAGCGACGATCCCCTCCGCAGCAGTACATGATTTCGTGGCAGAGACCTCCCTCGAGGAAGCATTGCGCTTTCTTGATGATGCGGGGAAGCCAGGGTATCCCGGAAAGTGATTCGGGCTTGGGAGGGAGTAAATCTGCCTCTGTGACTACAGAACTGGTGATGCCGTGCTGATGATAGAGAAAGTAATCCCGGCGTGCCGCGGCTATCAGCAGAACAATGTTCCAATCCGGCTCGCCATATCTGTTCATATCCTCGGCGTAATCGAAGAGATTGATCGAACGTAGGCCGATCGAGGAGAGGAAGGCAGTTTCCTCGGCCGAGAAGTAGGAATGGGGGTTGCGGTTCTCCTCCTTGTAGAGTTGGACGGCCTTGTCGTAGAGTTCCCGGAGACGCTGGGGCCAGATGTAGTAAATCATGAATTATGTAACCTATGCTTGGACAGGAAGTATGAGTCAAGCAGGGTTGATAGGAAAAAAGAAAGCCTGCGTGATACAAATCATCCTGATCCTTCCTGTTTGAGGCGTGAGTGGGGAGGAGATGTTATCGCTTCGCTAAAAAGGTTTTTTTCAAAACGGCATCCTGAAGTATAAAGTATTTCATGCAATCGATTTGCGGACAATCCAAACACCCTCATGAGTAGGAGTCCGAACTCAGTAAGATCGGAAACGAAGGGTATGGGGATTTACTCCATCATGTGGCCCTTTGTGAAACCGGAGTGCGCTTCGATTTTTTGGGCGATCTTTCTCAACGGCCTCCATGGGTTTGCGATCACCTTTCAGGTTTTTACAGTTGGGTGGCTTATGGATTGGGTATTGGGAAAGGGGCATGTGCCGCCCGACGTTTGGAGGCGAGCCATGGCGCTTTCGATAGGCTATTTTGTGATCTCCTTTTTCGGGCGCATGCTCACGTGGCATTTGGGATACAGAATCTTCACTCGTATTAGGGAGAGAATTATATCGGCCCTGAGAGCCGTTTTCTTCAGGCATATCAATGCATTGTGTCTGCGTTTCCACATGAAGCGCAGTTCGGGTGAATTGTTTAGTTATCTCTTCGGATCCCCGCTGAGCAATATCGTTCAATTCTACGAGCATTGTTCAACGAGTCTGGCGGGGTCTTTCACAACGATTATCTCGGCGGTTGTAATGCTCCTTTGGAATGACTGGGTGCTCACGCTGATTCTTCTGCTCACAGTATCCTTGCAGATCTTGATGATGGAAAGGGCCCGCCGCATCAGACGTAAAATCATTGCGGATTATCAAAATCTTGAAACTTCAGTTTCGGGAACGGTAGCGGATCTCATCCGCGGAACCCGTGCTGTTAAACTTCATGCGATGGAGCAAAAAGTAGATGAGGATTTCCGGGAGCAGATGTCTCTCATCTCAAATAGAAGCTACGACCGGGACATCCGCACCCACATGGAATTCATGAAACAGGAGACGATCTACTATGCGGGATTTTCCCTCATGGCTGCGGCCTGTGCGTGGCGCTTTAGCATTGGAAGGATCACAATCGGCGAGGTTTCCATGTTCATGATGGCGCTCCAGCAACTTTCCGCCCCCCTGGCTAGTATTTCGACGGCTTTCTCACTATGGGGATCGGCTCAGGCATCAATTGAGCGCATCGGGGAGGTCCTTAGGGAAACCTCCAGCACTCCGGATCCTTTAGGTAATCCGCAACCGGTTCCTCCCGCGGGCGACCTTGAGTTTCGTAATGTCATCTTCTCCTACGATGAGCGGATGGTTCTCCATGGGGTGAGCTTTAAGATCCCTTACGGCCAACGTGTGGCAGTCGTGGGACCCTCTGGTTCGGGTAAAAGCACGATCATTCAACTCATGCTCCGATTGTATGATCCGGACCATGGGGAGGTACGTTTCGGCGGACGAAATCTTCGCGAATGCTCGGGTTCAGAAATCAGAAGGCGCTTCGGTATCGTGCCCCAAGACCCCTTTATCTTCCGAACGACCATCCGTCATAATATCTGCGTCGCACGGCCCGATGCCGATGATGCCGCCGTCGAACTCGCCTGCCGGCAGGCCAATGCCTGGGAGTTCATAGAAAAAATGCCGATGTGCCTTGATACGGCAATCGGCGAGGGAGGATCGAATCTGAGCGGGGGACAGCGTCAGCGACTGGCCATCGCCCGGGCCCTTCTTTCCAATCCCCCGGTCATGATTTTCGACGAGGCAACCAGCGCGCTGGACACAATTAGCGAACAGTTGATCAATGAGACGATGAAAGGTGTCTGCGACGGTCGCACTGCGATCATTATCGCTCACCGGCTTTCAACTGTGCGCGAGTGTGACCGCATTCTGGTCGTTAGCAGGGGGCGGATAGAACAGGACGGGAGTTACGACGAACTCATGGCGGAAGAGGGGCTTTTCAGAGACCTTGTGAGGGGTCAGCGTCTTCAGGGTTAGGTGTCCTGTCCCGGAGAGTAGGACAGCGAGGTTTACAGATCACAAGTGGCGCCGATCTTCACGGTGACCTGCCAGTAGGCGATCTTACCCTCCTCCAGATGCGCGCGCGTCTCGACGACCTCGAGCCAACGGAGGTTTTTCTCGGAGAGTGCTGCCTTGGCCACCGCATTCTGGACCGCATCCTCGATGCTGAGAGGAGAGGATCCGACGAGTTCGATCTTTTTGTATGTGTGGTTGCTCATAAGTAAATTATCCTCCTTAGGCAGCCTTCTGTCGATTGATAGGATTTTTTGCAACGATGCGCACTAGTAGCTGGGTGAGGAGTGTATCCTCGGAGCCGTGCCCCCGCAGAAGAGCGGCATTGGCATCACGGCAGGCCAGAAATGCGGAGATGAGGTGATCGCGGTCGAAGCGTGCGGCATTCACTGCGGCGAGTCCGATGCCGTAGGTATTGAGCGTCCCGTCTTTCTTGCGGGGTAGATGGGCGGTCTCCTCGGATCGGAGGCGTTTCAGATCGGAGGAGAAAAACTGGGGCTGGGCGGGCGGGCGCATCTTGTGACGTTCCATGAGATCCTTCGCAACCAGAAGATTACGCATGGTCGGGACGATGGCCGCCAGCAGGATGCCAATCGTGTTTTCGCCCTGACGGCGGAGTTGAGCCAGCGTATCCAGGCAGAGAGGGAGGTTTCGTTTGTTAATGGCGTCGCTCAGGTCGAAGATGCCCCCGGCCCGGGTGAGAGGAACCAGATCGCGGACAAGGGTCTCGGTAATGATTGCTCCCTCACCGGCAGCCGTCGTGAGTTTTGCCAGTTCCGCATCCAGTTGACCCGAACTTGCCCCTACTCGGGTGGTCAGCACCACCGCGGCATGAGGATCCATTTTGACCCCGCGATCGCGGCAGCGGTCGATGACCCAATCAATGAGATCATCCTCTGTAGCCCCGAAGCCGAAATCGGGTTTGTCGCAGAGCGTCGTCAAGGCGATCTCCGAGAGTTTCTTGTAGAAGGATTTCCGTTTGTCCGGCTCGGGAGCGCTGATCAGTAGGGTGACGCCTCCGGGAAGTCCCTCCTCCAATAACTTCAGTAGTTTTTCCAAAGCATTCTGAACAGCCTCGGAACGTCCCTGCACGGTGTCCTTCAGAAAGGTGACTCCTTTCATCCAGACGAGCTTTTCACCGAACATAGGAACAGTCAGGATTCCTTGAATGGTGCTTGCCACCATCTCGATCGAACAGTCGACGGTATCGGCCGGAGCCTCGATGACCTCAATGCCGAAACCTCCGTCATCTGCGGGAGCCAGCTTAGCGGCAAGTCCTTGGGCCGTACGTCGCACCTCCGCCTCGTCACTACCGGTCACGAAATGCAGATTCGGGTTCTTGGCTGCTGGGGCTTTGCGTGTGGCCATGGAGGAAAAGGATGAAGGATGAATTCAGAATTATGAAGGATGAAACAAGCCACTGGGAAGCGGTGCGTAAGATTGCCGTAGGCAGCCCGAAGGGAGGCACTGCTTTGCGGGAGCAAAGTGCCGTCAAACAAGCCGCTGGGAAGCGGTGCGTAAGATTTGCCGCTCTTGCTCCCGCAAGTAGCGCCTTTCAGGCTCCGCGTTGCGTAGGCTATCCGGACCGTCCCCACGATCCCGTATTGCCGTAGGCAGCCCGAAGGGAGGCACTGCTTTGCGGACGCGAAGGCGGCTCTTTTGAGTTTTCAGGCAGTCCTTGAGAGATCTTTTAACGATGGAGCGAGATACATTGACACAACATAAGCGAGCTGATCATCTTCGCGGCGCATTGGAGCATTCTGCCTTCGGTGCGAATCTGATGACTAACAATGACCTCAACACGTTCAGCAACCGGGCTTACGGGCTTAGAGTTTGTGTCGCGCTAAGCTTCCTTGGGATAGGGGTCTGTCAAGCCGAGATTATCGGCCAAGGCGCAGTCGGCACGGCCGCATCCCCTTCAGGCTCCCCGGCCGTCCCCTCAGCCACCCAGCCGGCGACACCTTCCGCGATTGAGAGTGCAAGAAAGCTCCTGGCTTCCGACAAGCACACAGAAGCCGCAAGCATACTTGAAGGGTTCCTCTCGGCTCATCCCGGCGATCCGTCAGCGCCGGAAGCCAGGTTTTTGATCGGGAGCATCCAGCAGAATCGACAACAGAACGAAGAAGCCCTGCGAACCTACAATTGGGTGATCTCCCACCATCAGGGGAGCGAGTGGGCCGCCAAAGCGTATGAGCAGAGTGCACTGATCCAGGATAGACTCCGCAACCCCACCGGAGCACAAGCCCTCAGAGAATCCTTGTTCAAGGAGTACCCGGCAAGCCCCACCACGCAACGAGTCTGGGTGGCGGTAGCCGATACCCTCTACGAACAGCAGAAGTTTGCTCAGGCATCAGCCCTTTATCAAAAAATTCGCGGGCAAACTTGATGACGCGGCCAAGACCCGCTTCCAGTTGGCCAACGCCATAGCGACGAGTGGAGGCAATACCTCGGCGCTCCTCAGCGTGGCCAACCAGGTTCTCGAGGACGACAAGCCCAAGATGGCCCAACGCCTCTACAAGCTCATCCTTGAAGGGAATCCCCCCCAGGCAACAAAGGACGAAGCCCGGGTGAGGCTAGGGTGGTGCCTCTACCCAGGATGGCAAAGAGAACTACGCCCGGGCCGGAGAGCTCTGGCAACAGGTCAGCCAGGAGAGCGCAGCCAGCGAGAAATGGCAGATCGAGGCGGAATGGCACCTCGTCCAGTTGGCATCGGGGCCGCAGGGAGATTGGAAAAAAGCGGTTCAACTCTGTGACCAGATAAGCCGCAAGCGTGCCCCCGGCACCTTTGCGCAGGAACAGGCGCTCTTTGTGAAGGCGTGGCTCCTCCTGGTGGAGAAGCAGTGGAGAGAAGCCGTGGTAGCCTACGAAGAACTCCAGAAAATCTATCCTCAAACAAACGCCCACCTGCCCTACAAGCGCTACCTCGAGATGGCTCGGGAGGGACTTGCCAAGGCAGAGGGAGGCACCTCCGCAACCACTGCTCCATGAAGGTCCTGCCTC
>Ga0114958_10001839_pt1 | contig 16337 bp, 16 predicted proteins | sample C_130208_EF_Meta_FD_89577 | JGI IMG/M metagenome (GOLD analysis project Ga0114958, IMG submission 89577) | Freshwater microbial communities from Lake Croche, Canada to study carbon cycling - C_130208_EF_MetaG | ecosystem: Environmental > Aquatic > Freshwater > Lake | place: Lake Croche, Canada...
ATCTCTTACTTTGCCATGATACTCATTTATTTGGTGGGGGAAAGGCTTTCTATTCATAATGTAAAAATAATTTTTTTAAGATACAAATGATATTTTTTTCTAGAATGCAAACAATATGTTAATTTGTATCACGATTCAATCAAAAACAACAATCTATGAAAAAATGTTTAAGCCATTTTCTGTCCATTTGCCTATCTACTTTAATAGTATTTACAGCCAATGCTCAAAATGCAAGTAGTGTTTCAGGTACAGTAAAAAATGCTAGTACTACAGAGACAATAGCTGCAGTTTCAGTTACTCTAAAAGGTAATAACTCAGGAACTTATACCGATGATAGAGGTAATTTCAAATTAACTGTGTCTCAAAAAACACCATACACTTTGGTATTTTCTTCTGTAGGCTTTACTTCTAAAGAAGTGGTTGTCAATGGAAATACAGGTAGTTTGAGCGTAAGCCTTACACCATCCTTTGTCTTAGGATCTGATGTGGTAGTGTCTGCTTCAAGAGTATCTGAGAAATTTCTTGAATCTCCAGTAACAATTGAAAGAATTAGTAGTGCGAATATTAAATCTGCACCAGCTTCAGGTTATTATGATATCCTAGGCACTTTAAAAGGGGTTGACGTAGTAGCTGCAAGTATTTTATTTAGAAGTGTTTCAACAAGAGGATTTAATAGTAGTGGAAATACACGTATGAACCAATTAATAGATGGAATGGACAACCAATTACCTGGTTTAAATTTCTCTGTATCAAGTGTAGTAGGTTTAACAGAATTAGATGTTGACAATATTGAATTATTGCCAGGTGCCTCTTCTGCATTATATGGTTCAGGAGGAATGAATGGTACTGTTTTAATCAACAGCAAAAACCCATTCAAATACCAAGGTTTAAGTTTTCAAATTAAGCAAGGTATGAACCACGTAGATGGTTATGAGCGTCCAAAAGCTCCTTTTAAAGATTATACTGTTAGATGGGCAAGTGCCATTAATAACCGTTTTGCATATAAAATAAGTGCTCAATATACAGAGGCGCAAGATTGGTTAGCTAATAATACTTCTAACTATTCTAGACTTATTGGAAATGGAAATGGAGGGGTTATAGCAGGTACAAGATTAACTGACCCTAACTATGATGGTATTAATTTATATGGTGATGAAACAACTTTGAATATTAATACAGGTTTAATTGCTCCAGTGAAAGCCGGTATCCTTGCTCAATTAGCAGGTGCTTATGGTTCTGGTGCAAGTGCAGCTTTGGCTCAAATACAAGGTGCTTCTGCAGTGTATAATACACTTGCTAAGTATGGTGCATTTTTAGCCGGTAGCCCAGCAACAGCTGGTTTAGTGCCTTATGCTCCTTTCTTATTTGGTGATGCAAAAGGTTGGTATAAAGACATGAACGTTTCTAGAACAGGTTATGCCGAGTCTGATATCATTGACCCAACTGCAAAAAATTTAAAAGTAACTGGATCTATTCATTATAAAGTAAACGATAAAACAGAAGCTTCTTTTAGTGCTTATACAGGTTCTGGAAATACAGTTTACACTGGTTCTGATCGTTATGCTTTACATGATTTCCAATTAAGTCAATTAAAGTTCGAAGTGAAATCTAAAAACTGGATGGTACGTGCTTATAAAACGATTGAAGATGCAGGTAACTCATTTAACGCAACCATTGCAACTCGTTTATTCAATGAAGCTTGGAAGCCAAGTGCTACTTGGTACCAACAATATACTGGTGCCTATACTCAATATAGAGATGCCGGTTTAGACTATACAGCTGCAAACAATGCGGCACGTTTAATAGCCGATGCTAATAGACCAGTTGGTCATATTGCTGATAATTCACTTTTCCAATCACTTGCAGCTACACCTATTTCTAAAGGAGGTGGTAAATTCTTAGATAAATCAACATTGAGTGTTGCAGAAGGTACTTTGAATTTAACTGAAATGTTGAATCTAAATAAATATGATATTGACTGGTTAATTGGCGGAACTGCTAAATTATATACCTTGAATTCTCAAGGAACTTTATTTGCAGATACTACAGGTCGTTTATACATTAATGAAACAGGTGCATTTTCTCAAATCTCTAAGAAATTCTTTGGAGATATTTTGAAATTGTCTTTCTCTGGACGTTATGATAAGAACAGCAACTTTGCTGGTAAATTCACTCCAAGATTCTCAGCAGTTGTGAAAATTGCTGAAGACAACAATATTCGTCTTTCTTATCAAAACGCCTACCGCTTTCCAACAACACAAAATCAATGGATTAACTTGTTAGTAGGAGGTGGTACACGTTTAATGGGAGGATTACCTCAATTAAGAGACTACTATAATTTTAATACAAACCCTGCTTATACTTTAGCAAGTGTAAACGCTTTTGGTGCAGCAGCTGCTACAGGAAACGTGAATCCTGCTTTGTTACAACAACAAAAGTTTGGCGAGTTTAAACCTGAATCAATGAACTCATTTGAGTTAGGGTACAAAACTTTAATTGGAAAGAAATTATTAATTGATTTCTATGCCTATGTTGGTCACTATGAAAACTTCCTTAGCGGTGTAACAGTTTTACAATCAAGAAATGCTGCTAATCCTAGTCCATTAGATGTTCTGGATGCGAGTAAGCGTATTGGTTATAGCATTTCTACAAATGCAACAACCAATGTTGCTACAAAAGGTTGGGGTGCTTCTATAGACTATTTATTACCTAATCATTTTGTATTTACTTCAAGTATTTATACTGACGAAATTGGTGATTTACCTACAGGTTTTGTTTCTTACTTTAACGCTCCAACTTGGAGAGCTAATTTTGGATTCAGCCACCCAGGTTTATTGATGAATAACAGATTAGGCTTTAATATCAATTTACACTACCAAGATGAGATCGCTTATGAGGGTACTTTCGTAGCAGGTAAAGTTCCTTCTTACAGTACAATAGATGCTGTTCTTACTTATAGAGTGCCTAAAATCAAGTCCTTGATTAAATTAGGTGGTACTAACGTTACGAACAAATACTATTATACAGCATTTGGTAGCCCACAAATTGGTGGCTTATACTATGTAAGTTTTGCTTATAACATATTGTAGTTTTTTTTAGGATGGGTTAGATTTTAAATCCCCTCTTCTGACTAGCTCAGGTAGAGGGGATTTTTTATGCCTTAGAATTACTTTTTTCCTTTATAAATCTCTATTTTTGCAACTCAAAATAAATAGTTATTCATGCGATCAATTGCCTTAAGAGAAGCTATCCGAGAAGCCATGAGCGAAGAAATGAGAAGAGACGAAAGAGTTTTGCTAATGGGGGAGGAAGTAGCTGAATACAACGGAGCTTATAAAGTAAGTCAGGGTATGCTAGCTGAATTTGGAGCTAAACGCGTTATTGATACACCTATTTCTGAATTAGGTTTCACAGCAGTGGCAGTAGGTGCTGCACAAAATGGGTTAAGGCCCATTGTGGAGTTCATGACTTGGAACTTTGCGGTATTACCTCTAGATCAAATTTTAAATACAGCGAGCAAAATGCTTGCCATGAGTGGAGGCCAAATTGGTTGTCCAATTGTAATGAGAGGGCCAAATGGAAGTGCGGGTCAATTAGGTGCCCAGCATTCAACTGCATTTGAAAGCTATTTAGCCAATATACCAGGCATTAAAGTTGTTTCTATTTCTAATGGATATGATGCAAAAGGCTTGTTAAAACAAGCCATTCGTTATGAAGAAGATCCTATCATGTTCTTAGAAAGTGAAGTTATGTATGGAGATAAATGTGAAGTGCCTGAAGAAGAGTATTATATTCCTTTAGGTCTTGCCGATGTGAAAAAGCCAGGCCGAGATATTACCATTGTATCTTATAGTAAAATGATGAAAGTGGCATTAGGCGCTGCAGAAGAATTAGAGAAAGAAGGTATTAGTGCGGAAGTTATTGATCTTAGAACCATTCGTCCTTTAGATTGGATGACTGTTTTAGAAAGCGTAAAGAAAACAAATAGACTTGTTATAGTGGAAGAGCAATGGCCATTTGCTTCAGTTTCTTCAGAATTAAGCTATCGTATTCAAAAAGAGGGCTTCGATTATTTAGATGCACCTATTCGAAGAATTACCAGTGCCGATGCACCTATGCACTATGCGCCTAATTTAACAGCACTAGCCATTCCAGATATTAGTAGAACAGTTAAGTTAATCAAAGAAGTAATACATCAGTATAAGTAAAGAAAAGTAAAATTATGTAGAATAAATCTCCCCTAAGTCTTTATCTCATCCTTTAATTAAGCCATTTAAATTAAAAATAAGTTAATTCAAAATCTTTTTATAAATATCCCTCACAAAGGGATATTTTTGTTACAACAATAATCTCTTATTTATGGGACTAGCTTTCTTTATTATTTTTTGGTTGGGTTGGCATATAGGTATGTATAGCATGCTTGTTAAAGCAGGTGTTGATAAAACCAAGGCAATGATTCCTATCTACAATACATGGGAAGTCGTGAAGCTATGTTCTATTCCAAAAATATGGTTTTGGTTACAACTCATTCCTATTTTAGGACAGTTTATTAGCCTTTGGATTTCTATTATTTTTACTATGCATTTTAAAAAGGTAAATGTAATTCAACATGCGTTAACCGTTTTTCTGCCTTTTATTTATTTACCCTATTTAGGTTTTTCTGAAAAAGAAAAATGGTATGGCGAACAAGCACTAGCGCATTATCATAAACCTGCTTCTAGAGAATGGATTGACGCAGGTGTATTTGCTATTGTAGCTGCCACTTTAATTAGAACATTTTTATTTGAGGCTTATGTGATACCTACTGAGAGTATGGAAAAAACACTTTTAGTGAATGACTTTCTATTTGTAGACAAACTAACTTATGGTGCTAGAATACCTCAAACACCCATTTCTTTTCCTTTTGTACACAATACTTTGCCTGGTGCACCAACTACTCCCTCGTATGTAAAATGGGTTCAACTAGATTATCAAAGATTACCTAAGTTCAGAAATATTAATAGAAACGATGTAGTAGTATTTAATTTTCCAGCAGGAGATACCATTATTAATTTACCTGAATTTGGGTCAAAATTTCCTTATTACGATGTATTAAGAACGCCTGAGTACAATAATAATAGAGAAAAATTGCAAGCCGATTATCCTATTTTAGTTCATCCTATGGATAAGACAGACAACTATATTAAAAGATGTGTGGGTCTTCCTGGCGACCTTATTCAAGTTAAAGAAAGTAGGTTATGGGTTAACGGTAAACCTGCCTATGTAGCAGCCTCTGCACAAACAGAATATATTGTGGAAACCAATGGAACGGCAATTCCTGAAAGTTTTATAGAAGACAGTATTGGGATTAATATAAATGAGGCAACTTCAGATTTTAAAGTAATGGAAGGAAGGCCAAATACTTATGTTATTAATATGACTGCGTCTGCTGTAGCAAGTTTGCAAAAACTGCCTCAAATTAAATCAATAAGTTTTTATGTAGATAATTTAATTGGTAATACTTTTCCTAACGATGTATTACATGCACCTTGGTCTGTAGATAATTTTGGAGCCTTATACATTCCAAAAAAAGGAGATGTAATTAATTTAAATGACAGTACCATTGAGATATATCGTAGACTTATAACTAATTATGAGCATAATACTTTAGAAAAAGTAAATGGACAATTCTTATTAAATGGTAAAGTAGCTAATAATTATACAGTAAAATTGGATTACTATTGGATGATGGGAGATAATCGACATCGTAGTCAAGATAGCAGATACTGGGGCTTTGTTCCTGAAACGCATATTGTAGGAAGAGCCGCTTTAATTTGGTTTAGTTATAATAAATCTATTAGATGGAATCGACTATTCAATCTAATTAAATAAAGTTCATAAATAAAGGAGATGCAGCAAAAATTTGAATTCGAATATGATTTGTTAGACGATTCAAATCAATTAAATAAAGCGGATCAGGAACTATTAGAAGCTGCAAAAAAAGCAACAGCAACTGCTTTTGCACCTTATTCCAATTTCAAAGTAGGGGCTGCTGCAAGGCTGAGTTCTAATGCTATCATTATTGGCTCTAATCAGGAAAGTGCTAGTTTTCCTGTAGGTATATGCGCAGAGCGTACTTTATTAAATAGTGTAGGAAGTCAGTTTCCTAATCAAACTATTAATACAATTGCTATTAGCTATGAACCGCTAGGTAAGCCTTCAGTGGAACCTATTTCGCCTTGCGGCATGTGTAGACAGTCACTATTAGACTATGAGAACAGGTTTCAATCTCCCATTAAAATAATTATGGCAGGTATGTCCGGTAAAGTGATGGTTTTAAAATCGGCAACTCATTTATTACCCTTTGGTTTCGATGGTTCTATTTTAAAATAAGGTTTGTACGCCAAGGGCTAGTCTAAACTCATGTTGTAATAACCATTTTTTTCTGGCCTTGCCCCAAGCATATCCCACCAAGGATCTATCAGCCCCTACAATTCTATGACAGGGTACAATAATGGCTATTTTATTTTTTCCATTGGCAGCGGCAGCTGCTCTAACTGCATTTGGGTCGCCCATTTTTTTAGCAAGATCTCCATAACTTAAATTTTTTCCAAAAGGCACTTCATATAATTCTTTCCAAACTCTTTGTTGAAATTCTGTTCCAGCCTGGTTAATCGCTACTGAAAAACTTCTTCTACTACCCGCAAAATATTCCAATAGTTCATCAATGCATTGTTGAATGACCGGGGGTGATTGCGCAGATAAACTAATTTTTGATACAGCTTCTGCTTCTACAAAAACCAATTCTTCTATACAAAATTCAGAAGCTACTATTTTTATAACGCCAATGGGGCTATGATATATTTGTGTATAGGTAGTTTCCATTAACCGATTGGTTGCCCATTTTGCACAGGGTGTGAGGGGTGTAATAATACGACTTCGTTTTGGGTATCATAAACGCCTAGTACCAGGCATTCACTCATGAAATTAGCAATTTGCTTGGGTGGAAAATTCACCACCGCAACCACTTGTTTGCCAATTAAATTTTCAATACTATAATGAGCTGTAATTTGCGCAGATGATTTTTTAATACCCAGGCTTCCAAAATCAATACTTAATTGATAGGCTGGTTTTTTGGCTTTCGCAAAAATTTCGGCAGTTAAGATAGTACCGCATCTTATATCTACCTTGGTAAAATCATCCCACTGAATCATAATTTTTTATTTAGTCCAATAAGTTGGCTATGTCGGTAAGGTCCTTTTGTTTGTATTGCAGGGTAGGGCTATTAAAACATTTTGCAAATTCTAGTAAATGTTTTTTGATAATTTTCACATTAGACAATGCTTTGTAATAACTATTCTTTGGTTCAATGTTGGATCTTATCATGTACTGGTCTAAATCTTTTTGTGAAAAGGCATTACCAGTGGTTCCCTCTACATAAAACTGAATAAACTCTTGAGGGTTGGCTACGATTTCTTCTGGGTCCCAGTCAGATGCATAAAATGCTATTATACATTGCTTAGGAATATTAATAAACTGTGCTTGTATTTCTAGTTGTTGACAAAGCTCTGCATATAATAAAGTGTTTGCAATGGCATTGCCTTTTTTAGATTGTAGGGGTGCTGAAATTAAAAATTCTTCAGGCTTTTCGTAGTTTACTTCAACACCTTTTATTTGGTAGTAACTAAACAATATATTTCTAATGACATTGGCTTGTTCTAAGGGGGTTAAATAGTTGTTTAATTCAAGCCATATATTACGCCTAATTTTTTCCATTTGATGGCGCAAGCTGTCAGTGGCTAATTCTGGGAATTGAAATTTTGTAACAAGCAATGCACCTTCAAATAAAGAAGGGTCAGGTTTTGATTTCCATTCAACAAATGCATCTTTTAAATCTTGTAAACGTAGTTTGTAAATCATCATTTCTATACGTTCTAAAGTAGCTTCATCTAAAGTATTTTCCCAAAGATGTTCAAGGTCGGGTATAATAGGGCTGCCATAATTGAGTAACCTGTCTGAGATAGTATTAAATACTTCTTCATCAGGATCGTCTATTAGCTTAAATAAGGCGCTAATTTCAGCTTCTTTTTGCATAGGTTAGGTTTCAATTATTATTCAAATCAACGAAATTTATCGTCAAAATTCCATTTTACTTATCCCATCTATGTGGATATATTTAACAATTGTTTAGATAATAAATAGAATTATTAAACGTTCGTGTAAATAGTATACAAATAACCCTCATCTTATAACTATTTGCCTTTTCTTTGTAGCTTATAACGATTGTCTATGTCAAACATGCATCTGATTACTCCTAAGTTTCCTGTAATGGCTAATTCATTACATGCAGAATTAAAAAAAAGAGTGAATCTATATTTAGAAGACCATGCCATTAAAGCCACTGGTAATTTAAAATTGTTTTCTAAAGCTATTATTTTAACAAGCCTATTTGTTGTTACCTATATTCATTTAATATTTTTTACCCCTCCAGTATTTTATGCCATTTTAGAATGTGTATTATTTGGAGGTCTTATTGCAGCCATTGGTTTTAATGTTATGCATGATGGTAGCCATGGTAGTTTTAGTAAATACGCATGGTTAAATAAATTGGCTTCTTCTTCAATTAGTATGTTGGGGGCAAGCCGTTTTATGTGGGCCATGAAGCATGTTACTTTACACCATACATATACCAATATTGATGGCGTAGATGACGATATTGAAGTAGGCGTTTTAATGAGAATGGCACCTACTCAAAAACATTATTTATTACACAGCTTTCAACATATTTATTTCTGGGGTTTATATATGTTATTGTATATATTCTGGATTTTCTTTGCCGATTATAAAAAGTATTTCACCAAAAAAATTGGCGCTGTAGAAATTAGTAAAATGAGTAAGGCAGAACATATTGAATTCTGGGCAGTGAAAGTATACCATGCTTTTGTATTTATAGTTCTTCCAATATATATGCTAGGCTGGGTAAGTTGGCTAGTAGGGTTTTTAGTAGTTGGATTTGTGGCAGGATTTGTATTAAGTATTGTTTTTCAATTAGCACATACAGTTACAGAAACTGCTTTTCCTTTAGCCAACCAACCTGAGAATAAAATGGAAGAAGAATTTGCAGTACATCAAATTCAAACCACTGCTAATTTTGCGACAAAGAGTAAAATAGTAAGTTGGTTAGTAGGAGGTCTTAATTTTCAAATTGAACACCATTTATTTCCTAAAATCTCTCATGTGCATTATCCTGCTATTTCTAAAATAGTGAAAAAAACATGTGCCGATTTTAAATTAAAGTATATTGAATATCCTACAGTTGTAAGTGCCATTAAAGCACATGTTCAATATCTTAAATTAATGAGTAAGCCTGCAATAAACTAGGAAGCCTTTTTCTTTCTAGCCATTTTGCGTGGTGGGTTTGCTTTTAATTCAGCAATGGTTGCATTAATTTCCTCAATGGTCAAGGTTTCTACTTTTTCTTGTTGCTCTTTACTCAATTTGAAATTGCGTAAGCCTTGTTTGATATAAGGGCCATAAGGACCTCTCAATAATTGTATCTTTTCTTTTTCAAATACTTTAATAGTTCTCTCATCTTTGGCTTTACGCTTTTCTGCAATCATAGGAGTTAATTCCTCCAATGTAACAGTATAAGGGTCCATTTCCTTGTTAAGAGAGTAGAACTTCTTAGCATGGGCCGCATAAGGGCCAAAACGACCAATATTTACAGAAACATCCTCTTCTTCGAATTGTCCAAGCATTCTAGGTAGTTTGAAAAGTTCCATAGCCTCTTCAAAACTAATAGTCTCAATACTTTGTGAAGCTTTTAATTTGGCGAATCTTGGCTTTTCTTCTTCATCCTGATGGCCAATCTGAACCATGGGGCCATATCTTCCCATACGGGCAATTACTTTTTTACCAGATACTGCATCAAATCCTAGTTCTCTTTCCCCTTTAGCTCTTTCAGCTGTTTCAAGGGTATGTTCTATAGTATCATGAAAAGGTTTGTAGAAAGAATCAATCATATCACTCCATAATAACTTACCTGCAGCAATTTCATCAAATTCACCTTCAATTTTTGCTGTAAAATTAAAGTCCATCACTTTTTCAAAATGCAATTTCAAAAAGTCAGTGACCACCAAACCTAAATCGGTAGGGGATAACTTATTTTTTTCTGCACCTGTAATTTCAGAAGCAGTTTCTTGCTTTATAATATCTTTATTGTCTAGTGTTAAAATTTGGAAGATTCTTTTAACCCCTTCTTTTTCTCTTTTCTCTACATAATTACGTTTCATTATCGTAGAAATAGTAGGTGCATATGTAGAAGGGCGACCAATGCCTAATTCCTCTAATTTCTTCACTAATGAGGCTTCCGTGTACCTAGAACTAGGTCTGCTAAAACGCTCCAGTCCTGTCATTTCTAAAAAGTCTAATACTTGTCCTTTTGCTAAAGAAGGTAATAAACTTTCTCCTTCTTCATTATTGTCTTCTTCCTCTTCGTCGTTACTTTCTAAATATACTTTTAGAAAACCATCAAATTTCATAACCTCTCCGCTAGCCGTTAATGTTTCTTTATTCGTAGAAACTTCAATTTTAGCAGTTGTTTTTTCAAACTGTGCATCGCTCATTTGAGAGGCAATCGTTCTTTTCCAAATAAGTTCGTAGAGTCTATTTAAGTCGGCATCGGCCACTTTACTTTCATTCATGTAAGTAGGACGAATGGCTTCATGCGCTTCTTGTGCGTTCTCATTTTTATTTTTGAACTTGCGGGGTTGATAATACTTATCTCCAAAGCTTGCATTAATTTCAGCTTTAATAGCATCCACTGCTGTTTCACTTAAACTAATACTATCGGTTCTCATGTAAGTGATCTTACCACTTTCATATAATTTTTGGGCAAGTAACATTGTTTTACTTACGCTATATCCTAATTTTCTCGAGGCTTCTTGTTGTAGCGTAGAAGTGGTGAAAGGCGCTGAGGGCGTACGTTTGCCGTCTTTAACAGCAATATCTTTTACAGTGTATTTTGCGCCCTTTGACTCATTTAGAAACTTTTCAGCAGCGCCTGCAGTAGTCAATTTTTGAGGGCCTTCCGCTTTAAATTTTACTTTCTTTTTGTTTATATCTGGTGCAGTAAATAAAGCAGCAATTTTAAAAACGCTTTCAGGTAAAAATTGATTGATCTCTCTTTCTCTTTCAGCAATTAATCTTACGGCTACACTTTGAACACGACCCGCACTTAAACTTCTTTGCATGCCTATTTTTCTCCAAAGCACAGGGCTTAATTCAAAACCCACAATTCTATCTAATATTCTTCTTGCTTGTTGAGCATCTACTAAGTCCATATTAATAAAACGCGGATTGGCTACTGCTTTTTTTATAGCAGGTGCTGTAATCTCATGAAATACAATTCGCTTTGTTTTTTTAGGATCTAATCCCAATACTTCTGCTAAATGCCAACTAATACTTTCTCCTTCACGGTCCTCATCCGATGCTAACCAAACTTCTTTTGCTTTTTTAGACATAGACCTTAATTCCTTTACTACTTTTTCCTTCTCACTAGGGACGGTATATCTTGGAGCAAATTTGTTTTTTAAGTCAATACCCATATCTACTTTCTCTAGGTCACGGATATGACCATAGCAACTTCTTACTTCAAATTCTTCCCCTAAAATCTTCTCGATCGTCTTGGCCTTTGCAGGCGACTCCACAATTAATAAGTTCTTTGACATAGTTGTCAACCGCTCCTACGGGTATTTTTCGAATTGAATATCAATTAATTATGAAAAAAGAAAAAAGACCATTGCTGGCTAAAATTTTCTTTTCTCGCGATGCAATATTAGAGCTTTCACCTAAAAAATAAAAATTAGCTATTCTATAGGACCTAAAAATGCCATTATTTTATCAATAATTTCAGGGGTTTTGTATACTTTATTATGCCCTAAGCCATTGGTAATCAAGAATTTTATATTTTTTGGAGCTTTTTTTTGAAATTCAACTAAATCTTCGAAGGGACAAACCAAATCATCTCTGTCATGCACCCAAAGTAGGTCTCCTGCATAGTTTTCAATGGCCCTATCGGCCTCAAAATAGGTAATAGGCAAGCTTGAACGCTTTTCTACTAGTTCATTAAAAGCCGCTCTAATAGCAGGGCTAAGGTGCATCATATTAAAGTATCTTTCAAAAGTAGTCGTGGTTTTAGTGGCAGGTGCAATTAAAACAAACTTATGCTTTGTGGGATTTTCTATATGCTCAGCTATCAAGGCTAAGGTTATGGCACCTAAGGAATGGCCTATAAAATGGTCAATGGGGCCTATTTCTTTAATTATTTCTTCTATGGCATGTTTATAAATAAGTATATTAATGTATTTACCCTCACTTAGCCCATGTCCAGGTGCGTCAAAACCAATAACCCTAAAACCTTGTTTCAATAAAGGCTGAATATATTGTTCAAACTTATAAAAAAAGCTAGCGTATCCATGTACAATTAAAACAGATTGTCCATTTGGTTTATTAGGTGTCCATTCAAAGCCACGTATATTAGTTTTGTGTGTTTTTATTATACCGTCTTCATTGAGGGTAATATTTAATGACTTTCCCTGGTTAAATATGGCAGGAGCCTTTCTTTTCTTATATTTTGGATAAGGGGTACAGAATAAATCAAAAGCCAATTTGCCCGCTACAGGCGGTGAAACCATGCCTAAAGTTTTGAACTTAGTTCTTAAATATTGTAAATACATTCTTTCCGAGAACCCAAGCGTGGCCATATTGTAAAATTAGATCGTAAAGATAAGTCGCCCTTCTGTACTGATTTTATTTTTTTTGTATTTCGACAAAGAAAAATAAAAATGTAATGTAGGCATTGAATGATAACTACTATTTTTGCAAAAATCTATGATTGACCTATGTATTCATTAAAAATTAATTTTGAACAAAAAGGATTAGAGCCTGTTACTTTAAATAACATTAAGCCAGACCATAGCTTATTAGAAGTTTTATTAGATGCAGGCATTGAATTACATCATAATTGTGGAGGCGTTTGTGCTTGCAGTACTTGTCACATATACATTAAAAAAGGAAGTGAATTTTTACAAGAATTGTCTGATAAAGAAGAAGATTTTATTGACCGTGCAGTAAGTCCAAGAATAGAATCAAGATTAGGGTGTCAATGTGAATTACTAGCAGCTAGCGGCGAAATAGAAATTATAGTACCAGATCAAACACAATTTTTAGGAGAATAAATTTTCTTATACCTAAATTAAATTTAACATTATGACTCAGTTTGAACCACCCATTCATTGGAATGATCATGAAGATATCGCTCAAAAATTATATGAAAAATTTGGCGACGACTTTACTGAGTCTAAAATTTATAGAGTACGCTTTACCGATTTATTGGATTGGGTTTTATCCTTACCTCATTTTGAGGGTAAAAAAGAGGAGTCAAATGAAGGGCATCTGGAAATGATTCAATCTGCCTGGGTATATGAGTGGCGTGATAATCAAAAATAAGCTTACTTTTATTGTCTAAATAAAGATGCCTTGTTAGCTACTTTTAAAAAAATCACTTGTTTTGTTTTTGATATTGACGGTGTATTAACCAATGGCCATGTACTTGTTATGCCTAATGGCTTAATGGCAAGAGCTATGAATATTAAAGATGGCTATGCCATTCAATTAGCAATCAAAAAAGGATACAAGGTTTGGATTATTTCAGGAGGTCACTCTGCTGAAGTGAAGGAACGTTTAGAAAATTTAGGGGTAAGTCAAGTTTTTATGAAAGTAACTGATAAAAAAGTTCTTTTAGAAGAGTTATCTATTTTACATTCAACCCCACTTGATCAAATTTTATACATGGGCGATGATATGCCGGATTTAGAAGTAATGCAAATTGTTAGTATCGCTGCATGTCCAAGTGATGCAGCTATTGACATTAAAGCCATTGCCAATTATAAAGCTATTGCTAAAGGAGGCGAGGGTTGCGCTAGAGAAGTAATTGAAAAAACATTAAAATTGAATGATCATTGGGATATTGACGATCATATTCAATCAAAATGAATTTAAAATAATCAATTTGAAATTACTAGTCCATTTTTTAAAGCTGGTACGTTGGCCAAACTTAGTATTCATTTTATTAGCTGAATGCTTACTTCATTTTTGTATTTATAAGCCTTTATTTCCAATAGCTGGTATTGAAGTGGATATTCGTTTTTATTTTATGCTTTTTAGTAATATATTAATTGCTGCTGCCGGTTATATGATTAACGATTATTTTGATGTGAATATTGACCAAGTCAACAAGCCCCAAAAAGTAGTGGTAGGTGCTTTTATTAGTAGAAGAATGGTCATATTCTGGCATTTAATTTTCAGCGTATTAGGCATGTATATATCTACCATTGTATTCCCTTTTCAAACCTATTGGCATATTCATATAACTAATTTACTAGCCATTCTTTTATTATGGTTTTATAGTACCAGTTTTAAAAAGAAGTTTTTAATTGGTAATATTATTATTGCACTGCTCACTGCTTGGTCCATTGCTATTGTATATTTTTCCAAGTTTACTATACAAGAAATTATACATCCTGCTATAAGTAATGGGGCTATTTTAAAATTTGCAAAACTTACTTTGTTATATAGTGCTTTTGCATTTATACTCACTTTAATAAGAGAAGCATTAAAAGATATGGAAGATATGGAGGGGGATCAAAAATTTGGTTGTAATACACTTCCCATTGCTTGGGGTTTAAAACCCACTAAAGTATATTTAGCTGTATGGATAATTGTGGTTATATCCGTTTTATTAATTATACAATTATATGTCATTCCTTTTGGTTGGTGGTACACTGCTTTGTATTGTGTAGTATTTATTATTACTCCCTTAAGTCTTGTTTTAATACAATTACCTAAGGCTTTTACACATAACCATTTTAAAAAATTAAGTGCCTATTTAAAATTAGCAATGTTAGCAGGTATTTTATCCATTCTGTTTTTTTACTTTTTATTTTAATTTTTTTAAATAATCAATTCATAGCATGTCTTCTTTCATATTAGCCTCACAATCTCCAAGAAGAAAAACATTACTTGAATGGGCCGAAATTCCTTTTGAAATTATAATCTCAAATACAGACGAATCTTTTCCAACAGATTTAAGTGTAGAGGAAGTGCCCGCATATATTGCAAAAAATAAAGCCTTGGCGGTAAAAGAGATAATTCTTTCGACTAAGCCTGAATTAGTTAATCAATGTATTATTGCTGCAGATACTGTGGTAGTATTGAATCAAATCATAATTGGCAAGCCCTTTAATAGAGCGCAGGCAGTAGACTCTTTATTGTCCTTGTCAGCTCAAACTCATAAAGTAATTACCGGGGTAGTTTTATTATATCAAGACCAAGAAATTAGCTTTAGTGAAACTACCTTGGTAGAGTTTCATTCTTTAACAATGGAACAAATAGAATTTTACGTTGATAAATATCAGCCCTATGATAAAGCAGGCGGCTACGCCATTCAGGAATGGATAGGAGTAGTAGGCATTAAAAAAATTACAGGCGATTTTTATAATGTAATGGGGCTTCCTGTAAGTAAGCTAGTACAAAAAATAAAGCAACTAAATTTGATTTAGCTGCTATGGACATTTTGTTGATTAATTTTCCCTTTCCTTATTAATTTCTTTCTTTTCTTAGTTTATAATTACTGCCAATTAAAAGCAATATCTAATTCTACATCAGGGTGAAGGCTTCTTTCCACAGGACAGGTTCTAGCCACTCTTTCTAATATTTCTTTGGTTTTATCGTCTAAGTTTAAACCTGCTGGCATAGTAACATGCGCAACAATTTTTCCAATTCTTCTAGGGTCTGCTACCATTATTTTAGTCACTTCTACTTTTGCACCATCAAGGGCTATAGACATCGATTCTGCCTTAATACCCATAGTGGTGATCATACAAGCGCCCAGGCCTGTCGCAATTAAATCGGTGGGAGAAAATCTTTCACCCTTACCTTTATTATCGGTAGGTGCATCGGTTTGAATTGCTGAGCCACTTTGTAAATGAAGGCAAGTGGTTCTTAAATTGGCGTCGTAGGTTACAATAGAAGTCATGATAAATATTTTTTTAAATCAAAAATTGCTTTGTAATTGTTCGTGAATAAGCAATAAAATGAGCAATAAAGATAAGGTATAATTTTGACCTTAAAAGCTGAATATATAAGGCAAGTCATGTATTTTTGCATCTGATTATACTTACCTATTTATGCAAGAATTGCCCGTTGTTAATGCTGAAAAAGATACCAGAATAAAGAAACCAGATTGGTTAAGAGTAAAGCTGCCTATTGGAGAAAGTTATAAGCATGTGCGTGGTTTG
>Ga0114958_10001840_pt1 | contig 16336 bp, 12 predicted proteins | sample C_130208_EF_Meta_FD_89577 | JGI IMG/M metagenome (GOLD analysis project Ga0114958, IMG submission 89577) | Freshwater microbial communities from Lake Croche, Canada to study carbon cycling - C_130208_EF_MetaG | ecosystem: Environmental > Aquatic > Freshwater > Lake | place: Lake Croche, Canada...
CGCCGCTCGTCAATGAGCAACAAGCAGGAATCGCGGTGCAGCCATGCCAGAGTGATCGCCGAGGCCTCGCCACTGTCCAAGATACGGGTTTCCTCGAGAAGCGGGAATGGATCTTCAACAATGACCAGCCATGCGGGCGGGCGGGCGAACCACCTGCGCAAGGACTCGGGAGCGTGATGATGACGAGCCTCCCGGCGGATCGTCTCGGTCAACGTAACGACGCCGTAGAGCCGGTGCAAGAGGCTCAGTTCTCCCAGCTCAGCCAGGCAGGAAAGGACGGAAGTATCACTGACCACTATCACGGCCGGGCGGCCCGGAAACCGGCAGAGGTTTCCGCATCCTTTAGAATATCCACCGCTGACTGGCCGGACCACACACCGTGGCGACACAGTACGTCCTGCGCCTGCCACCGCGATTCCAACCCGAGCAAGCGCCGTACTTGTTCCAAGGAGAGCAGGTCCAAGGAATACGCCTCGGCGGCCAGCGCCTCCAGTGCTGCACAGCCCAAGTCCTCGTAACCCTCACCCAAGGCGTACGCGAGATCGTCGGGAATATTCACGGTAAGAATCATTGCATGACCATAACCTTCGGAGCGCGGTTGTGCAACGCCAGAATCACCGCCTCAAAGCCGTGTGCAAAAAGTCAGCCGCAGCGGCCTTTAGCCTTCCCCGAGAGGTTGGCCTGGACATGCGCCGCCGCCCCGGCCTTTGGGGTCGGTTTGGCGGCAATGGGTGCGGTCATTGCCAACCGCTGTTGCGAGAATTATCAAGTCCTCATCCACTGAAGCGGACAATCTCGGTCAAGCCATGCGCAGGCATGCGGACAAGGGAAAACGCGGGGAAGAGGAATAAATTTTGAACGCGGAGTGAGCGTTAGCGAACTTGGAGAAAGCCGGCGCAGCCCCAACTGGCATGGCCGTAGGCAATTTTGGATGTTGGATTTTGGATTTTGAATTGGAAGGGGCCACGACCATTGACATCCCAAGTTCATTCCCGGCGTTTCCGGCTGGCGCTTTCGGCTTGACAAGCGTATTGCCGCATTGCAGCATCGCTGCATGACAGCCATTCCTGTATCCAAACGAGGGACGATCACCTTGCCGCCGGACATGCGCCGGAAGCTGGGAATTGATGCTGCCGAGCATCCGATGATGTTGGTGGAACTCAGGGATGGCGGGGTTTTTCTGCAACCTGCGCAAGCCCTGCCCTTGCGCGATATTCCCGAGGCAACCTTGCGAGGGTGGATCGCGGATGATGAAAAAGGCGCGGACAAATTCTGGAGAAAGGCCGGCAAGGCGTGAAAATTTTTCTGGACAGCAGCGTGCTGCTCTCCGCCTGCGGCTCGGTAAAATCGCTGTCGCGGCTCATCACGGAAATTGCTCCCGACCGGGGGTGGCGCTTGATCTCGGCCAGTTATTGTCGCGCGGAAACCAGCAACAACATCGGAAAACTCGGTGCGGAAGCCAGCTTGAGATGGCATGAAATTCAGGCCAAGGTCGAGTGGGTTGCCAATGCCCTCACAAGCAATAGGCCCCTGCTGCTGGCTGCCTCCAAAGACAAGCCCGTCCTGATTTCCGCGCTGGCCGCCAAGAGCGAGGTGCTGCTCACCCTGGACAAGGCCGATTTCGGACTCCTGCTTGGGACAACGGTTTACGGCATGGCGGTGAGCACTCCGCGCGATTTCTTGGTTCAAAACGGGTTGGGCTAGCGGTCTCGTCGCCTCACGTCGCCTCACGTCGCCTCACCGCCGCAAGCTTTCGGGGTCAGTCCCGACTAACAAGCATTGGACCCAACGCGACGGCTTCTCGGGTCCTTGCTGATGCCTGTTGGAGAGGGTATGCGGATGGATTTCATACCCCTTCCAACAAATGATGGAACACGATGAAACACCGAGGGGCCAGGGGCTAGAAAAGAGCCGCTCATTCTTCCTTAGCCCCGCGGGTGAAAGCGCTGGTGCACGGCTTTAAGGCGCTGGCGGTCGACATGGGTGTAGATCTCGGTGGTGGCGATGTCGGCGTGGCCTAACAACTCCTGGATGACCCGCAGGTCGGCGCCGCCTTCTAACAGGTGTGTCGCGAACGAGTGGCGCAGCAAGTGGGGATAGACGTTCTGGTCGATGCCGGCGCGCTGGGCGCGCTCCTTGACGATTTGGCGGACGCGGTCGGGCGAGAGGGCGGTGCCGCGCACGCTGAGGAACACGTGCGAGGAGGTGCGTTTGGTGACCAACTGCGGGCGCTCGTTGGCCAGATAATCGGCGATGGCCTGGCGGGCCTGGCTGCCGACCCGGACCACGCGCGTCTTGTTGCCCTTGCCGGTGACGCGCAGGAATCCGTCCTCGAGATCCACCATTTCAAAGCGCAGCCCGCACATCTCGGAGAGCCGCAGCCCGGAGGCATAAAACAACTCGAGGATCGCGCGGTCGCGCCGGCCCAACGGCACGGCCGGGTTGATCGAGTCGAGCAATTGCGCCACTTCCGCGGCGTGCAGGGTCTGTGGCAGCGTGAGATCCGGACGCGGCGAGAGCAGGGGTTCGGCGGGATCCATTTCTAACATCCCTGTGTGCGCCAGCCAGCGGAAGAACACCTTGAGGTGAACCGTGGTGATGCGCAACGAGGCCGCGTTGAGCCCGTCTTGCTTGCGCTGGCTGAGAAACGCGGCGAGCTCCGCCGTGCCCACCTCGCGCAGCGCCCTGGCCGGCTTGGCCAACCACCCCGCGAGGGCCGCGAGCGTCTGGCGCACCGAGAGCTGATAGGCCGCGGACAACCCGCGCTCGGTCGCCAGATAGCGGATGAAGGAATCGCTCGCTCGTTGCATCGGACAAGCGCACCATGGCGCGTCTGGGACGGGAGTAAAGCCTGCAGCTCCCGCTGGCATGTTTGGCACCGCCTTCCGGGCCGGCGTTGGCCCGGCAGCGATGGGGGTTCAAGGCTGTGCCCGCGTGCCGGCCACACCGCCAAGCTGGGTGAAAATCGTCACTGGATTTTACTGGGAGGTGGTGCGATTACGAACTATGACTCTGGCCGCCATGGTCCATCGCGCCAACACGGTGACGCATTCTCTGCACGCGCGACCCCGTGGGCCGGTCCAGCCACTTCCGTTCGCCATGAAATCCGCTCTCACTTATGGTGCGCTGCTCGGCGCGCTGGCCGTCACCAGCTGTCACAACGACGATCTGACCCGCCGCCTGCTCAGGCACAAGCCCACCGCCGCGCAAGCCTGTGGGACCTACTCCTTGACGGTGGCCAACGTGGACCAGGTCGGGGAGGGGACCAACGCCCGGATCGTCGAGCATCAACCGGTACCGACCATGGAGCTCAAAGCCGGAGGCAAGGCCGAGCTCAACGATTTTCCCATGCTGGCGGATGCCGGAAACTACCATTATGGTCTAGCCGGCTTCAAGAGCTTCCATGCCAGTTGGCGGATTTTGCCAGTGGGCAAGGTGTCAGACCGCGGGGCGGAGGCCCATGCGGTTTTCGGCATTGTCATCGAGCCCGCCGATACGAAACAGCCGAACGAAACCCTGTCCTTCACCGGCGAGTCCGCGCCCGACGGCCTGGTTCTCACGCTCTACGACGGCAGCGAGGGCCAAATGCTCGAATTCAGCAAACTAGCCGACCCGGCGGCACCCGCCGCAGAGGCGAAATGAGTGAATGAGTCCGCCTTCAGGCGGTCTTTGATTGCACCATCACACACGCTCACACCTCGGCGATGCGGTGCGCGATGTGGGCCAGCGCCTCGTCGATGCGGTCGATGAGCACCAGGCACAAGTCGCCTGGGTTGAGGCGGGCCAAGGCGCAGTCGATGGCGAGGAGTTCACCGCGGATTTCCTCGATGTGGGTGGTGCGGCGGGCATCGGCCAGGCCGTCGCGCAACAGGGTCAGGACCTCGCCGTCGGCACGGCCGCGCTGGCAGTCGTCCTGATAGAGAATCACCTCGTCAAACGCCGCGCCAAGGATCTCGGTTTGGCGGCGGATATCGCAATCGCGGCGGTCGCCCGCGCCGCTGATGACCACCAACCGTCGGTGGGCGGGGATGCTGTCGATGGCCTGGACGAGCGCCAGGATGGCGTCGGGGTTGTGGCCGTAATCGGCAATCAGGGTGGCCCCGCGATAGTCGAACATATTGAAGCGCCCGGGCGCGGTGGCGGCATCGTTGACGAAGCTCGCCAAGCCGCTTCGGATCATGTCCCACGGGATGCCTAGCCCCCAGGCCGCGGCGGTGGCGGTCATGGTGTTTTCGATTTGAAACGGGATACTGCCATTGCGGGTGATGGGGATTTCACTCATGGCGATGCGGTAGCGCACCTTGCCCTTGGCCGCCACGATATGTCCGTCCTCGACGAACACGCCGCGCTTGCCTTGCGCCAGATGGTTGGCCAGCACCCGCTCGTGACGGTCGTGGGCAAAGAACGTCACCGACCCCGGGCAGGCGTTGGCCATCCCAGCCACGATCGGGTCGGCCGCATTGAGCACGGCCACGCCGCTTGGGTGCACGCTGTGAATGATGACGCGCTTGACCACGGCGAGGTCTTCGACGGTGCTGATATAATCGAGGCCAAGGTGATCGCCCATGCCGATGTTGGTGACCACCGCGACATTGCAGCGGTCGAAGCCGAGGCCTTCGCGCAGGATGCCGCCGCGCGCGGTTTCGAGCACCGCCGCGTCCACATCCGGGTGAAATAACACGTTGCGCGCGCTGCGCGGGCCGCTGCAATCGCCGGTGTCAATGCACTCGCCGGCGACATACACCCCGTCGGAGTTGGTCATGCCGACACGCTTGCCGGTCTGACCGATGAGGTGGGCGATCAGGCGCACGGTGGTGGTTTTGCCGTTGGTGCCGGCCACCGCCACCAGCGGGATGCGGCCGTCTTCGGACTTGGGAAAGAGCGAGGTGAGGATCGCCTCGCCCACCGGGCGGCCCTTGCCGAACGAGGGTTGCAGGTGCATCCGCAGGCCGGGCGCGGCATTCACTTCGATCACCCCGCCCGCCTGGCTCTCTAAGGGCCAAAGCACGCTCTCACACACCACATCCACCCCGCACAGGTCGAGGCCGATCATTTTGGCGGCCGCCACGGCGCGGGCCGCGAGGTCCTGGTGGACATCGTCGGTGACATCGGTGGCGGTGCCGCCGGTGCTGAGGTTGGCATTGTTGCGCAGAATCACCCGTGCCCCCTTGCGTGGCACCGAGGTGGCATCCAGACCCTGTTGGGCGAGCGCGGCGAGCGCGATCTCATCGAGCCTGATTTTTGTTAGAATCGTGGCATGGCCGTCGCCGCGCCGCGGGTCGCGATTGACCTGTTCGACGAGCTCGCGGATGGTGTGGGCGCCATCGCCGATGACCAGCGGCGGTTCGCGGCGGGCGGCGGCGATGAGCCGGTTGCCGATGACGAGCAGGCGGAAATCATGGCCGGGCAGGCATTGCTCGACCATCACCTTCGGGCTGACCTCGCGGGCTGCGGCATACGCGTCTAACACCTGCTGGCGGGTGGTGACGTTGGCGGCCACGCCTTTGCCTTGGTTGCCGTCGCGCGGTTTGATCACCACCGGCCCGCCGAGTTCACAGGCGGCGGCCCAAGCGTCCTCGGCATCGGTGACCGGACGACCGTGGGGCACCGGCACCCCGGCCGCGTCCAACAACCGCTTGGTCAGCTCCTTGTCCTGGGCGATGGACTCGGCAATGGCGCTGGTGGTGTCCATTTCGGCGGCTTGAATGCGCCGCTGTTTGCTGCCCCATCCGAACTGGACCAAGCTGCCTTCGGTGAGCCGCCGGAACGGGATGCCGCGCGCGCCCGCCGCGGCGACGATGGCGCCCGTGCTGGGGCCCAGGCGCACGTCCTCGTCGAGCGAGCGCAACCGGGCCAAGGCCGAGGCCAGATCGAAGGGCTCGTCGTCATGGGCGGCGGTGCACAACTGGTGGGCCAGCTCGATGGCGAGGCGCCCGACAGCTTCCTCGGTGAATTCGATGACCACCTGATAGACGCCGGTTTCGAGGGTGCCCACCGACCGGCTGAAGGCCACCGGGCAGCCGGCTTCGGCTTGCAGGCCGAGGGTGGCCAATTCGAGCGCGGCGACCATCGCGTCGCCGGGGTGGAATGGGCCGATCTGGGGGAAGCGTTCGCGCAGGCGGTCCTCGAAGCCAGGGATGTGAGCGAGGACAAGTTCATCGCCGGTGCAATGCACGACGGCTTGGATAGCAGTATGGAGGCTCCAGAGATTGGGTCCTCGCAGGGCCCGGATTTGAAAGATTTTCATGCGATGGTCAGGATGGGACAGGCGCGCTGGGCTCGGAGCCGGCGGTGGTGGCCGGGTCATGGGCAAAGGTTTCGACGCCGGTGCGGATGACGTGAATGGCGATGTCCAGTGCCCACGCGGCGCCGACGGCGGCCAGCACGCATTCCAAGCGTTCGTTAGAGCGCGCCCCTTTGAGGAACGGAATGTCGGCAAGCGCGATCAGCAGCGTCTGCTGGTCCGCGGTGATGAGAAACAAGGCGTCGTCGCGCACCGTCACGGCCCGCCCACCTCGCGCGAGGTGTTCGATGAGGGCAGGTAGGGTCGGTTCACTGGCAAAGTAAATCACCTCACCGTCACACAGTGGCGCCATCCGCACCACCAGCGGGTCCGCCGCGTCGAGCACCGCTACCCCTTCGGCCAATACCACGTCAACCTGAGTGCGGAAGATCTTGAAAACGTATTCAGGCGTTTCGACATAGTAGGGCCCGAGATGGCGGGCGGGCTCGATCCGAGTGATCACCGCGACCTGGCACCGGTCGTAGGCCAAGCCCTGGCCGAGAATGACCTCCGCGCGATTTTCCAACACCGCGGCCTCCACGGATCGGTTCATCAATACCCGGGTGGCGGCTCGCCAGTCGCCGCAATCGCTTGTGGCGATCTGCCGCCGGTTGAGGAACAAGCCATCGCCGCAGGCCAGGCCGGTGACCTTGCCGCTGAGGCGCAGGAACTCGGCCACGAGGCGCGCGACGGTGGTGGTGCCAACGGAACCGGTGATGCCCACCACCGGGATGCGCCCGCTGTCGCCGTCGGGAAACAAATGATCGACGATGGCCAAGCCAACCGGGCGTAGTGTGCCGGCGGAGGATTGCAGGTGTGTGAGCAAGCTGGGCCCGGCATGCACCGCGGTGATCGCCCCACCTTGCGCGGCCAGCGGCAAGGCCAGATCATTGGCCAGCAGATCCACCCCCGCGATGTCCAGACCGACGATGCGCGCCGCCAGACAGGCGGCCGAGGCGGTGGCCGGGTGGACGTGGTCGGTCACGTCGATGGGGTGGGGTGGGGCATCGGCTTGGGCCTCCATGCGAGCGGCGGCCACCAAGCGCCCGCCGACCACTAACAAACGGTGGGGGGTGCCGGCCTCCCCGGCATTCTCCCCGGCAGGATCCACCACTGGCAGGCCGCACGATTCGAGCAAGCGGCGCGTGAGTGCGGGCGAGTGGGTGATGCCCACGCCGATGGCACCGGTGCGGTCGGTTTCGGCGGTCCAGATCCGCCGCTGGCGTGACCCGTACCCGAGTTGCACCAGGTTGTCGGCGGACAAGCGGATGGCCGGGATGCCGCGCTCTTTGGAGGTGGCGGCATCGACGATGCACGCGGTGTTAGGCCCGAGGCGGTGGGTCTGGACCAGTTCGCCCAGCCGCTGGTGGGTGGCGCTCAGATCGAAGGGGGTGTCCTCAATGGCCGCCATCACCAAGGCGCGCGCGGCTTCCAGGCAGGCGCGGGTGACCTCTTCGTGTTCGGTTTTCACCGCCACCTTGTACACTCCACGCACGCCGGTTTCACGCGCCCGGCCGAATCCGCCGGGCATGCCGGCGAGGCCTTGCAGTTCGAGCGTGACGTGTTCGAGGATGTGCGCCGGCCAGGTGCCCTCGTGCAGGCGTTTGACGAATCCGCCGGGTTCACCGTAGCTGCACCGATGTTCGGCCAGGGTCGGCAACCACGCGCACAGGCGCTCCACAAAACCCGGGATGGTGTTAGACGGGCAGTCCTCCAGGTCGCCAATGTCCACCCATGCCTCCAGCACCGGTCGATAAGTCCACAGGCTGGGACCGCGCAGGGTGAAAATCTTGAGAAACCGTAGGTCTTTGTGTTTCATGGGCCACGTCCCGCGAGCGCGGCACCCACGGGTTTTCCCCCGGTTGCCCCCAGTAAATCAAGCCCCGTGTGGAAAATCTCGAGCCACGGGAGGATCCGCGGGTTGGCGCGTGGCGCGCATTCGCGTCAACTTCAGCAAAGAATTAAGAAATCAAACCGCAACCGAGCGAAGTGAGATGGCCGAACAGTTGATTCCGAATAATGAGGCAAATGGACGCAGATGAAGAGGGATATGAGTGGGAATTCAGTTTGTTTTTGCCAGCCAACAACCACATAATCTCTTCTCTTTCTCTCATCTGCGTAAATCCGCGTCCACCTGCGGTTCATAAATCCAAATCGAGAATCCCCATTGACCTGATGGTTAACGCTTATCGTTGACGATGAGTCGGTTGAGACACTAATTCGACGCGAATGGCGCGGTGCGTTAGCGCTGCATATGGGCCAGGATTTCCTCCAGCGGCACGCTCACGATGGCGGTGGCCTTGTCGCTCATGGCGTAAGGAAGGACCACGTTGCCCTCGTGCAACAGCGAACCGCAGCTATAAACCACGTTGGGCACGTAGCCTTCGCGTTCGTTGCCTTCAGTCGAGAGCAGCGGCTCGCGCAGCCGGCCGATGAGTTTGGTCGGATCGTGTAAATCCAGCAAGGCCGCCCCGATGCAATACTTGCGCATCGGTCCGACGCCGTGAGTGATGATGAGCCAGCCGGCCGGGGTTTCAATGGGCGAGCCGCAATTGCCCATTTTCACCGATTCCCAGACTTCGGCGGGACGCAACAGGATTTGCGGGTCGCTCCAATAGTGGGCGTTATCCGAAAACATGATGAAGAGGTTTTCATCATCCTGGCGTGAGAGCATGGCGTAGCAGCCGTCGATGCGCCTGGGGAAAAGTGCCATGCCCTTGTTCTGCACCGCGCTGCCATTGAGCGTGAGCACTCGGAAATGCAGAAAATCCTCAGTCTCGATGAGTTGGGGCAGGATCGCCCGGCCGCTATAGGCGGTATAGGTGGCATAATACATCACCGTGCCGTCCTCATCCGTGAAGCGCACGAAGCGCGCGTCTTCAATGCCATTGCTCTCATTGGCCGATCCCGGGAAAATAATCCGTTCGCTCATGCCGAGCTTGGGTGAAAAGCGGATTTCGTAATTGGAATCCGCCAGCCATTGGATGCATTCGAGGGTGCGGTAGAGATCATGGGTGGCGGGCTGATTGTGATGGCGCACGATCGCGACGCTGTGGTCCAGGTCGCTGCGGGTGAATTCGTCCTCGAGCGGGTCCATGACCGCATTGACATAGTCGTTGTCAAAACCCATCTCATGAAACTTGAGGATGAAGCTTTTCTTGCGATAGCGGGGGTTGGGGACGATTTCGGGCAGCGTCACGAAGCGCGAGATGGGGTCGAGTTCGATGTGACCGCTCGCGGTGATGACGCCCGCGCGAAATTCGATCGATGAGATATGCCCTTCGCCGGTGGCACGCAGGCTCATGATGAAACGCAGCGCCCCGGCGGGCACGTCACTTTGATCGGGGTGGGGCACGATGGAAGGATTGAACAAGGCGGCGGATTCCAGCGAATACTCGCCCGAGAAGAACGCGCCGATGAGCAACTGGCGCGGGCGGGAGAGCACGCGCTGGGTGAACAAGTGGGGCTGAACTTTGAGATAGTGCTCCCACAACACTTCTTCGATGTCGTAGTGCCGTGCATCAAACTCCTGATGCACGTCTTGCATTTTCAATTGCACTTCGTCCTCGGTGAGGGCCAGCACGCGGCCAAGGATGGCGGTGATGCGCTCCGGCGTTGCGGGTATGAACGGACGGATCAGCACCCGGGTGCTTTCCGGTAGCAGCATGATATTATGACGGCAAATAGCGATGGGTTTCATATGACCTCAGGGGATGGCGGGTTGGCATCCAGTGCGCTGAGTCTGATGTCAGCGAGAGATAGCTGAAAGGCCAGGGATGACTCCGCGCCTTGGTTGGCGCTGACCCGGTCGTGATGCAGTCCGTCACTGCAGCCGCCGGTGGTGTGGTCATAGAGCGACAGGCCCAAATCGTTGCGGCCCAGAAACCACTCGAAGGCCCGACGGGCTTCATCTGCCCAAAACCGGTCCTGGGTGGCGCGGAACGCCTCCAGGCACGCGGCCACCATCGCCTGTGACTCGACGGGTTGCTGGTCGAAGTCGGCGCGGACGCCCTGTTTGGTGTGGAAGCCATTGCTGCCAATCGGCCGGAAATGTCCGTCGCAGGTGGTTTGAACCGAGATCAGCCAGCGCAGCGACTTGAGCCCGATGGCTAGGGCGTCGCCATGCACCCGCGTCCCTTGGCCGCCGAGAATGAGTGCTTGGCAAAGGCGGGCGTTGTCATAGGTCGCGTGGTCCTCGAACCACGGCCAGTCCTCCGTGGCACAGCTTTGCCACAGCTTCACGAGCTTGCGGGTCAAGCCGTCGCAGGCGGTCATGGCCGCCGGGTGGGCGGGAACACTCCGCAAAAACTCGTGGATGCCCAGCAGAGTGAACGCCCAGGTCCGCGGCGAGTGGAACGATACGACCGCCGGCAAGGCGCGCTCAAACAATTGAGCGGACAAGCGTTGGTGGCCCGGATCACGCGAGCGCCCTGCGCCGACGCCCAACGCCCACAGCGCACGGCCGTGGCTATCCTCGCTACCGGCTTCTTCGAGCCATTGGCGGCCGTGGCTCATAAAGTTGCGGAAGCGCCCCGACTCGGGGTTGAGCGCTGCGGCGAGGAACGCCAAATAGTTGGTCGCCAGAGGCTCAAGCAGCGGCGCGGATCCATTTAACTGACTGCAGAGGATGTAGGCACGGGCATTGTCATCGGTGCAGTAGCCTTCGTGGAAATTCGGCACGTTGAACGTGGCATGCTGGAAAATGCCTGTGCCATCGCTCATCCGCACGATGTGGTTGAGGTGCATGTCCGGCAATTCGTAGGTCTGCCGGCCACGCGCCTTGGCTGGCGCGGCGGCGCGTGCGCGTTGGAAGCACTCCAGATAGCGGCGTGCGATGGTTGGCCAGACCATTTCCCGCCCGTTCTGATAGGCGTCGCGGCGCGTCCGGGCCAACAGCACGGGATCATCCAGAAACTTGCACACGCCCTCGGCGATGGCGTGCGCATCGCGGAAGGGCACCAAGATCCCGCGCCCGTTCGCCAGCAGTTCCTGCGCGTGCCAATACGGGGTTGAGACCACCGCGTTGCCTGCCCCGAAGACATAAGCCAGGGTGCCGGAGGTGATTTGCCCTTCTTGCAGATAGGGAGTCACATAGATATCCGCCGCGGTGATGAATTCGGTGAGTTCCTCCGCCGACACGAAACGGTTGCAGAACTCCACATGCTCCGCCACCCCGTGCTCCTCGGCCAAGCACTCCAGGCTGTGGCGGTAACGCTCGCCCTCATGAGCCACCAGCCGCGGATGGGTCGCTCCCAACACCAGATAAACCACGTCCGGATGACGCCGCACGATTTCCGGCATGGCGGCGATGGTGTATTCGATTCCCTTGCCCGATCCCAGCAACCCGAACGTGAGCAACATCCGCCGGCGCGGCGTGGCACCTGGCACCCGATGGCCATCCAGATCGGCAAAGGGAGTGTTAGGAATACCGTGTGGGATGATCTCGATCTTCGACTCAGGCACCCCATAGGTTTCGCGCAAGATCTCAGCGCCCTTGCGCGCCATCACCACTAGCCGCTCGCTGCGCTCGACGAGTTCCTCCATCACCGCGCGTTGCTCGGGATTGGGCTCTGCCAGCACGGTGTGCAGGGTGGTCACCACCGGCATCCGCACCCCGCGCAGCAAGGCCAGCACATGGCTGCCCGCGGGCCCGCCGTAAATCCCGAACTCGTGCTGCAGGCACAGCACCTCGACGCCGTGTCCATTCAAAAAATCCGCGCCGCGCCGGTAAGAGGCCAGATCCTGCTCGTGGAGTTCGAAGCGCACCCGCGGCGGATACGGGTAGCCGGTGGGTCGGTCGTTGACTGCCACCGCGCAGCATTCCACTAGCGGTGCAGCCCCGTCCACGGCCTCACACAGCGAATGGGTGAAGGTGCCGATCCCGCAGCGCCGCGGTTCATAACATCCCACAAAAGCCACACGAGTTGGCAGTGGCAGCCCGCCGGCGTTGGTGCGATTACGTGATTTCACCCATCCATCCTAACACGATGGCGGGCAGCGGCGCAATGGAAGAATTGCGGCACCCGCACGCATCGCATGGCGCGTCTCGGAGGCGGCCGCCCGTCAATCCAGCAACTCGCCGTCATGTTTGCGGGCGAGGGGCCCAGGGCGAGGTAGGCGGCATCGAGAATCCAGGGGTGGATGAGGGTTTTGAGAGCCAGAGGGGACTTGCTGCGGGTGAGGTCCACCCAGAGGGAGGATTCGATCAATCGCACCATGGCGCGGAGAGGGTTTGGGATGGGGCGCGGTTCACCGCTTGGGTGCCCTCAAAGCCATTTCTCTCGGCCGAGCTTTTCTTGGCAAAGCTCAGGATGCCGGGATTGCCGGGATTGCGGTGGCGTGCTTTGCTGGCGCCATGGAAATCCGCAACCGGGAAGCACAAGCGCCGTTCACCACCAAGGACGGATCGACCATCCGCAGCCTGCTCGACCGGTCGAATGCGCCGGTGGCCGGCCAAAGTCTCGCCGAGGCCACGTTGCCCGCGGGTTGCGCCACCGACCGGCACTACCATCGGTTGAGCGAGGAGTTCTACTATCTGCTCGCAGGGCGCGGCCTGATGGAGATCGACGGCGCGCAGCGCGAAGTCGGCCCCGGCGACGCGATCCTCATTCCCGCGGGGGCCTGGCACCAGATCCGCGCTCTCGCGCCGCTGCGCTTCCTGTGCTGCTGCGCCCCGCCTTATGCCCACGACGACACGTATTTTGCGTGAGGGTAGGCACGTTTGAGGAGCGCATCAATCCAGCAGCTCGCCGTAATGTTTGCGGGCGAGGTCCATCGAGAGGTCCAGAATTCCCTGGCTGCGGTTGTGGCGCAGCGCGTCGTCGGACATGGCGGCGCACTCGGCATAACTCAACGAGCGCACCGCCTGGCCGACGCTGGCGACGAGTTGCGGGCCGACGGACAATTCCTCGACACCCAAGCCCAGCAGCAGCGGGGTGAGGCGGATGTCGGCGGCCATTTCCCCGCAGACGCCCGTCCAGATGCCGTGGTTGGTGGCGGCGTCGATGGTGCGTTTAATCAGCCGGATGACCGCCGGGTGGGTGGGCCGGTAGAGATCGGCGACATATGGGTTCACGCGGTCCACCGCGAGGGTGTATTGAATGAGGTCGTTGGTGCCGATGGAGAAGAAATCCACTTCGGGGGCGAGTTGATCGGCGCAGAGTGCGGCGGCCGGCACCTCGATCATGATGCCCACGGGCAGGTCGCGGTCGAAGGGGATGGCTTCCTTGTCGAACTCGTCCATGCAGCGGCGCACCATTTCCTTGCAGCGCCAGACTTCGGAGAGCCCCGAGATCATCGGAAACATCACCGCCACTTTGCCCGAGGCACTGGCCCGCAGGATCGCGCGGATCTGTTCCCGGAACATCGCCGGGCGCGCCAGCGACACGCGAATCCCGCGCCAGCCGAGGAAGGGATTGGGTTCCGGATCGGTGAGGGGCTCGACGGGCAGCTTGTCGCCGCCCGCATCCAAGGTCCGGATGATCACGGTGTGGGGCGCCATTTCACGGGCCAGCTTCGAATAGATATCAACCTGGCGGTTTTCATCGGGCATTTCCTCGCCGTTGAGGAGCAGGAATTCGGTCCGATAGAGGCCGATGCCCCTGGCGCCGCTGCGTTTGACCAATGGTAACTCATCGACGATCTCGATGTTGGCCGATACCATAATGGCCCGACCATCGACGGTTTCGGTGGCCGCCCCGCGCACCGCTTCCAGGGCGCTGCGGACCTTGGCTTTGGCGACGCTGAGTTGGTGATAGCGCTCGAGGGTGGCCGGCGTCGGATGGAGGATGAGCTTGCCGGTGTAGCCATCGAGAATCGCAGGGGCAAGCGCCATCACCTCGATGACCGCGCCTTCCAGGCCGACCACGGCGGGCACGCCAAACGCCCGCGCGAGGATGGCGGTGTGCGAATTCAAGCTGCCCTGCTCAGTGGCGAAGCCCAGCACATGGCGCCGATTCATCGCGGCGGTATCCGAGGGTGCCAAGTCGTAAGCGACGAGAATATGTTGGTCGTCGGGCACCTGGTGGCGGGCGTCGCTGTCGGGCAGGAAGTTACGCAGCACCCGCTGGGCGACGTCTTCGATATCTGCGGTGCGCTCGCGCAGATAGGGATCTGGAATCCGGCGCATCGCCTCCAGGAAGTTCTGCATCACCGCGTAAAACGCGAATTCGGCGTTTTGCTGGCGTTTGTCGATCGCGTTCAGGACGCGTTCGACCACGGTGCGGTCCTCGATCATCATCACATGCGCCTCGAAAATGCTGCTCACGTTTTCGCCTGAGAGATCCTCGAGCCGGCTTTGGAGTTCGATCAATTGCCGTTTGGTGACCTCGATGGCTTGGCGGAAGCGCTCCTGCTCGTGCGCGATCTCGGCCTCGTCGATTTCATAAATGTCGGGTGCCGAAAACCCACGGGCCACCACATGCACCGGCGCGATCGCGATTCCCGGTGAGGCGGCAATTCCTTCATAGATGACTTCTGGCTCGGTTCCGGTTTTTGCCATGTGCTTGCCACACCATGATTCCACTGCGGGTCGCGTTCAAGACACAATTTCGGGGCCTGGCGGGGTTGGGGGGTGGTCGCGCGCGGGCTCGTAGGCATCCACCTGGTCAGCGGTGGTGGCGCTCAAGTGCCATTCCCATCACCTCGAATTCTTCCGGCGCTCTCTGGCCATTCCGGCTGCGCCCGACCGCCGGAGTTCGGATGCTGCGCATCGCGGGGGGATCAAGCCGCGATCATCCGTGGCAGCCCGCGCGGTTGTCGCCCGGCATCCGGGGGGGGCAGATCATCGGGATTGGAGCAATTCTTCGAGCTCGCGCGCCTCATGGGCGAGCGCGTCGGGTGTGCAAGCCCGGCAAAAGAGCACCCGGACGTCGTAACAGAGGTTCACTGCCGGTGGTTGGGGCGGGAACTCCACCGTGATCCGCTGGTCCGGCCATCGGTCAAAACACGGCTGTAACCACGCCCACCTGCTGTGCCATGTGCAGCCTCGCGTGAACGTCAGGTGTGGGTTGTTGTCTCCTTCACACAGGGTGGCACCGCGGCTGAGGAAAAACCGGGTGACGATCCTTGCGGCCTCATCCTGCGGCACAGCACACCGCAGGCGCTGCTGATACGGGTGTCCGGAGCGTCCTATCCAGAGGTATTGCATGTAGTCGCTCCAATGGGCCATGGCGGGGGAAATGTGAGAACGATTCCTGCACTTTGCAGATTTTCATTCCATCAGAGATCCGCATCCATGCAAGCCAATTCTGGCCTTCCTTGCCACACACAAGCCAGCATGGAAAGCCGACGAGCTCGCGGGTCCCAAGGATGGTTTCATTAGCTTGCAGTCTGACATACCCAGCGGCGGGCAGTGCATTTTGCGCCACATCTGCATCACCGACATCCAGTAAGCGGGGTGCAGGCGGAGTTTGCTGCTATCCCCGCTCGGCAGTCAGCCCTCTACGATCTGAGGTGGCGGAGGGGTTAAGACCCCACCTGCTTGTCTGCTTTTGATCATATTTACTGGCTTTGGCGCGTGTTTGTCAATTGCCGGTGGCGAAGGGCGAGGCCCAGCGACACGGCGGTTTTCATGGAATTCTCATGGAATCTGGGGATTCTGTCGCGGATTTCGAATGAATTTGAATTCCGACAGAATCACGCCGTTACCCGGAATCCGGGAGTCGGCATGTCTGGTCAGGCTCTCGTCCATCCGTCACACGTCTGCCAGATCGGCGGGGCGGATCAAGGTCATTTCATTCGCCCGCCCAGCAAAGACTGAACTCAATTCCTAACAAACAATTCATTGGCGGGTTCATGACTCAAACTGATGGCACCAAGATCAGGCAGCTGTCAGCGAATAAACGAAATCACTGATAGCCCGGCGGAAGGCCTCGTTCTCGACGAACTGTTTGTAAACCTGGGTATCGTCCTTGAGGAGGGTGAGCATCACTTTTGCAAGAGCCTTGTCGTGCTCGATGCGGGCGGCTCCCGGGGTGTTTTCGCGGGCGTTGCGGAAGGCTTCGTTCTTGGCAACAAGCGGAGCGATCTCGTCCTTGATGCGGGCGAAGATCC
>Ga0114958_10001847_pt1 | contig 16316 bp, 13 predicted proteins | sample C_130208_EF_Meta_FD_89577 | JGI IMG/M metagenome (GOLD analysis project Ga0114958, IMG submission 89577) | Freshwater microbial communities from Lake Croche, Canada to study carbon cycling - C_130208_EF_MetaG | ecosystem: Environmental > Aquatic > Freshwater > Lake | place: Lake Croche, Canada...
AATCGTTCTTTTGGTGGAACTTTGGTAGCTAGAACTTTCTATGCTAAAGGTCAAACTGGACAACAATTGTTATTAGGTGCTTATTCTGCCATGAACCGTCAAATTGGTCGTGGAAAAATAAAATCAAATACACGTCACGAAATGCTAGATTTAGTATTGGTTGACGGAAAAGCTCGTGGAATTATTGCCCGTAATTTAGTTACTGGAGAAATCGAAAGACATTCAGCTCACGCTGTAGTTATTGCTTCAGGGGGTTACGGGAATGTTTTCTTCCTTTCAACTTACGCTATGGGAAGTAATGCTACCGCAGCTTGGAAAATACATAAAAAAGGAGCGTTTTTTGCTAATCCTTGTTACACACAAATTCACCCAACTTGTATTCCTGTTTCAGGAGATCACCAATCGAAATTAACTTTGATGTCAGAATCATTGCGTAATGACGGTCGTATTTGGGTTCCCGCCTCTTTAGAAGATGCAAAAGCAATTCGTGAAGGAAAGAAAAAACCAGCCGATTTAAAAGAAGAAGAAAGAGATTATTATTTGGAAAGAAGATACCCATCTTTTGGAAATTTAGTGCCTCGTGATGTAGCTTCTCGTGCTGCAAAAGAAAGATGTGATGCTGGTTTTGGAGTTAACAAAACAGGTGAAGCAGTTTATTTAGATTTTGCTTCAGCAATACAACGTTACGGAAAAGAACAAGCTTACATAAAAGGTTTAGATGCAAATGATACCAAATTAATTATCAATTTAGGAGCAGCAGTTGTTGCTAATAAATATGGTAACTTGTTCCAAATGTATGAGAAAATCGTTGATGAAGATCCATACAAAACTCCAATGATGATTTACCCAGCGGTGCATTATACTATGGGTGGAACTTGGGTTGATTATAACTTACAAACTACAATTCCGGGTTGTTTCTCTATTGGAGAATCAAACTTCTCAGATCACGGTGCCAATAGATTAGGTGCTTCGGCATTGATGCAAGGTTTAGCCGATGGTTATTTTGTATTGCCATACACCATTGGTGATTATTTAGCTCCAGATATCAAAACAGGAACAATATCTACTGATTTACCTGAATTTGTGGAAGCTGAGAAAAAAGTGAAAGACCAAATTGAAAAATTCATCAACAATAACGGAACTCATTCAGTTGATTATTTCCATAAGAAATTAGGAAAAATTATGTGGAACAAAGTAGGTATGGCTCGTAATGCAAAAGGATTAAACGAAGCTATCGAAGAAATTGCTGCTTTGCGTGAGGAGTTTTATAAAGATGTAAAAGTTCCTGGAACGGCTGATAGTTTCAACCAAGAATTAGAAAAAGCAGGTCGTGTGGCCGATTTCCTTGAATTAGGAGAATTGTTTGCTAAAGATGCTTTGCACCGTAACGAATCTTGTGGAGGTCACTTCCGTGAAGAATACCAATCTGAAGAAGGAGAAGCACAACGTGATGACGAAAACTTCGCTTATGTTGCCGCATGGGAATATAAAGGAAAACCAAGTGATGCTGTTTTACACAAAGAACCTTTGGTTTATGAAAACATTAAATTGGTAACTCGTAGTTATAAATAGAAATTAGTCAAACGTCAAACGTCTTAAAGTCAAACGACTTTCGGCATTCGACTTTAAGACTTTCAAACTAAAAAATATGAAACTTACATTACAAATATGGCGTCAAAAAAATGCCAAAGCGGAAGGAAAAATAGTAGAGTATCCATTAGACGGAATCGAGGAAGACATGTCTTTTCTTGAAATGTTGGATGTTCTTAACGAAAAATTAATCATGAAAGGGGACGAACCTGTTTCTTTTGACCACGATTGTCGCGAAGGAATTTGTGGATCTTGTTCTTTGTTTATCAACGGAGAAGCGCACGGACCAGACAGAGGGATACCAACTTGTCAATTGCACATGCGTATGTTCAAGGATGGCGATACTATTTTTATCGAACCATTTAGAGCAGCTGCATTTCCTGTAATCAAGGATTTAGTGGTTGACAGAAGTGCTTTCGACAGAATTCAACATGCTGGTGGATTTATATCGGTGAATACTTCTGGAAATCCAGTAGATGCGAATACCATTCCAATTCCAAAATATGATGCAGATAGAGCTTTTGATGCGGCTACTTGTATTGGTTGTGGTGCTTGTGTTGCCACTTGTAAAAACTCATCCGCTATGTTGTTCGTTGCTGCAAAAGTATCTCAATATGCTTTATTGCCTCAAGGAAGAGTGGAAGCTACAGATCGTGTGTTAAACATGATTAGCCAAATGGACGCAGAAGGTTTTGGTAACTGTACCAATACTGGAGCTTGCGAAGTAGAATGTCCAAAAGGAATTTCTTTAGAGAATATTGCTCGTATGAATAGAGAATATTTATCAGCAAGTATGAAAGGATAAATCTTATACAAATGGCATAAGGTATTAGCCACAACAAAAAAACGCATCCATTAATTTGGATGCGTTTTTTTGTGATTTTAGTCCAGCTTTAAAAAATACTAGAATGATTTTTACTGCTTGTTTCTTCAGATTATAAATTAGCTATTAAATCTAAAGCTGTTTTCTTGTCCTTTTCTAATTGTTCCATTAATAAATCGAAAGAATCAAATTTTTGTTCTGCACGAATGTATTTGATTAGAGAAACAGCCACTTTTTTGTCATACAAATCAGAACCAAAATCAAAATAGTGAATTTCAAGGGATAAGCCTTCACCTTCGACAGTGGGATTGAATCCAATATTCATCATTCCGAAAACGGTTTTTTGATTGATAATACTTTTTACAACATAAACTCCGTTTTTAGGAATCAATTTGTATTCATCTGCAATTTTAATATTGGCAGTTGGAAAACCAATGGTTCTTCCTAGTTGTTTGCCTTTTATAATTGTTCCTGTCAAGAAATAGTTATACCCTAAATAGTCATTGGCCAAAGCCACATTTCCTTCCTTTAATTCTTTTCTGATTTTAGTCGAACTTACGGAAACAGCTTCTATTTCCTGAGCCGAAATTTGTTCTACCTCAAAATCAAATTGTTTCCCAAAAGTGATTAAATCATCAATATTTGCTGTTCTGTCTCTTCCAAATCTATGGTCGTGACCGATAATTATTTTATGAATATGAAATTGATCTACCAACACAGTTTTAACAAATTCCAATGCCGTTAATCTCGAAAAACTTTCATCAAAAGGATGAATTACTAGATTTTCGATGCCGAATTTTTCTAATAATGCCGTTTTTTCTTCGATTGTAGTGAGTAATTTAACCTCCGATTGTCCTTGCAAAACCATTCGGGGATGGGGAAAAAAAGTAAGCACTAGGCTTTCGTATTTTCCGTTTTCACCATTTTGAGTTAGTTTTTCTAAAATTTTTTTATGACCAATGTGAACGCCGTCAAAAGTGCCAAGTGTAAGGATTGTTTTTTTAGAAGAAACAAAGTCATTTATAGAGTGAAAAATCTTCAAGAGTTGTCGTTTTTAGTGACGCAAATTTAAACTAATAATAACTTAAAAAAAAGAGGATTGAAATAAATCAATCCTCTTACTATTTTTGATTCAGAAAGCTATTCTTTGATAAATTGCAATGTTTTTTTAGCCCCTTCTTTTTCAATGGTAATAAAATAAATTCCAGTATTCAATACGGAAGTATTGACCATTAAATCGCTTTGATTTAAAACTTGTTTTTCGCTAATTTTAGCTCCTAAACTGTTATAAATAGCATAATTGTCTGGAAGTCCAAAAACACTAGGAATTTCAATTTTAAAAGATGTTTTTGTAGGGTTTGGATACATAAAAATCTCATTTGATGTTTCGAAGGCACTATTCCCAAGGGTGTTTGTTGAAAAAGAAATGCTTTCGGTAGATGAAGTAAAAGAGATATCTTTTGACTTTACAATCGATCCATCGGAAGCTTTAATTTCATAGTAGCCATCTCCATCTGTGACGCCACAGCAAATACCGTCTCCCATAGTGTCCTTTATAGTAAATATATAGCATTCATTAGCATTTAATCCCCAAGTAAATGTTTTTAAAGCGGGTAAATTAGTGTCATCTTTATAAGAACCGCCTTGTCTCACTGTAGACCCAGCTCCAGTTTTTAAAGTCCAACTAGTTTCACTACCCCATTTATCCAATTGCAAATTAAACGTATAATTGGTGTCCATATAGTTAGATGGTGATGGAGGAATTGTAAAAGTTCCAGTGGCAGTATTATTGGAAATTTTAATATTGGTTCTCTCGTCTAAAACGCCATTTGTAGTTAAAACACTAATAGTTATGGTTCCATTTGTAGAAGTATTTATTGTAATTGGAAAAGTGGCTGATTCATTTGTTGCTAGATTTCCTGTCCAATTATAATTTGTGTAATTTGCTCCACCATCAATAGTATATTTTAATGTTGCTTTTGTTAAATTAGCTGTCCCTCTATTGTAAATAATGCCCTTTTGAATGATTTGGTTAGGCAGACTGCAACTTGCTAAAGTACAATTTGTTTCGATTTTTACTTCGGCATCATTAGCAAATAAAGGTATTGCGGTGGATTTCGTTGAAGTTTTTAATGTTTTTCTTCTGGGAGAATTATTCATTACAGTAGTCATTCTATCCTTTTGATTTACTGTAAATATATTCATGCAGGAATCTGGAGTGTAGTCCATGTAATTTTCAGTCATATCATCTCCAATCTCAGAGGGACACGTATCAAATGTGCCACATGTATAGTGTTCCCATCCTGCTTGAGGTGTATCATCGCAATAATCTGTAGCTGTACAATCAGGCGAATTGTTGGCTTCATCCCCACTTCCATCGCCCCAAATGTGTCTCAATCCGAGCCAATGACCAACTTCATGTGTCATTGTTCTTCCTAAATTATAGGTTGAATTTAATAAAAAGGTGCTGTTGTTTTGGCTAATTCCAAATACATCATAGTTAGACACCACACCGTCCGTATTTGCTGCGCCATTGTTTGTATTGAGATCTTGCAGGGTTGAAGAATTGGGAAATTGGGCATAGCCTAGAAGTGTACTGTCTGAAAACTTTACGCTCCACATATTCATATAATATAGAGGATTCCATGATGTTGAAGGTTTTATAATTGCGTCAATATCGGTTACTGTCCATGATTTTTGACAAAAGCTTACCCGATCAATTCCATTGGTTGGATTTCCGTTTGGGTCTACTTTTGCCAAAACAAATTGAATTTGAGTATCAGCTCCAACTAATTTATTATTATAGCCCTTCGTTCCTATCATTCGCCTATAATCTTGATTCAAAACTGTAATCTGAGATTGAACTTGGGCATCCGTAATATTTGGCGCTACCCCAATAGCTTGTCCGTTATAAATAACATGAACCACCACGGGAATGGTATCTATTGTTACCGGTACAGCTATTTTAGAATTGGTTCGCATCGCTTTGTATTTGGCAACCAAAGGAGTTATCCAGGCTTCAAACTGCTCATCTGTTAGTCTTTTTGGGTCTTTTTCTTGAAGCATTTTTTCGTATTCTACAGAGGAACATCTGATTAGACCATTATTTGGATTTATCTTTTTGGTAATTAAAGATTTACCAAATGACGTTTTGCTTGTTTTTATTCCTTGACTAAAAGCGGTTCCTAGTAGGAACAGGAAACACATTGTAATAAGTATCTTGGAAGAAATTGGGAAAGTAATTTTCAATTTTTTTTATTTCAAAGTTACTAATTTTTAATATATCTAGTTTAAAAGAATAATTTTTTGAATCAATAACATTTAATTAAGCTATTCTTTTATAAATGGTATTGTTTTTTGTACGCTTTCTTTTATAAGACTTATAAAATAAAAGCCGCTATTTAATGCTGAGGTGGTAACGGATAAATCGGGTTCAAATGTAACTTCTTTTTGAATAACCATTTGTCCTAGAATGTTGTAAATAACATATTTATTTGGAAGACCAAGATAAGACGGGATCCTAATATTTAAAATATCTTTTGCAGGATTGGGATAGATATAAATTTCTTTTGAATTTTTAAAAGCATTTTTATCAAGTAAATTTGTGGTAAAAGGCTTGGTTTCTATGGATGCAAACAAAGATCCCGAGGTTACCACTATTGATCCATTAGTTGATTTAATATCATAAAAACCATTCCCGTTTTCGCCACAGCAAATTCCGTCTCCTGCAGCATCATTAATAGTAAAAGTATAGCATTGATTATTTGCTAAAATCCAATTTTGTGTTATTAATACTGGCAAAGAACTTTTGTCAGCATAAGGCCCTCCGCTATGTTCTATGATTCCAGAACCATTTTTCAAACTCCAAGTAGTTTCACTTCCCCATAAATCTTGTTGCAGTCTAAATACATAATCAGTAAAATTGTAATTAGCAGGAACTGGTGGGATAACAAAATTTCCAGTAACAGAATTATTAGATTGACGCTCATCCGAAACTCCGTTAGCTTTGTCAAGACTGATGGTTATAGTTCCATTTGAAACAGAGTTTATGGTTATCTTAAATATTGTCGATTTATTAATGGCTAGATTTCCGTTCCAATTGTAAACCACATTGCTACCTCCATTAATGGAATAATTTAGTGTTGCGGAGGTTAAATTTGTTGTTCCTCGATTGTATAAAAGTACTTTTTGTACCGTTTGATTTGGAAATAATCCGCAAGTTGGTGTGTCGCAAGTTGCTTCAAGTTTAACTTCGGCATCATTTGCAAATAAAGGTATTGTTGAGTTTTTTGTCGAATTTTTTAGTTCTATTCTTCTTGGAGAATTATTTATTACTGTAGTAATTCTATCTTTTTGATTTAGGGTAAAAATGTTCATACACGAATCGTCTGTATAATCCATATAGTTTTCAATCATCTCATTAAAAGAAGGATCACAACTTAAAGGTTTTGGTGATGGGCAACCATAATTTGCATCGTGATGAGTAGGGGTATCAGAACAATAATCGTCGCCACAAGTAGCGTCTCCCCATATGTGTCTTAGTCCCAACCAATGTCCTACTTCATGCGACATGGTGCGTCCTAAATTATAGATTGGATTTAGTAAAAACGTGCCATCATCATATTCGATACTTCCAAAAACAGTATAATTCGAAACCACTCCGTCCGAATTTGTATTGCCATTTGACGGATTAATACCAGGCAATCCAGAAGCATCGGGAAATTGTGCATAACCTAAAAGCGTGCTATCCGAAAAGTTCACACTCCACATATTCATATATTGTGTTGGATCCCAAACAGTAGCAGGTTTAACAGTGGAGTTTATATCTAAATCGGACCAAGAATCCTGACAAAGACTCACTCGATCAATCCCATTGGTTGGATTTCCGTCTGGGTCTTGTTTGGCTAGGGCAAATTGAATTTTCGTATCTGCGCCCACGGGATTGGTATTATCGCCATTTGTTCCCGCCATTTTTCTATAATCTTGATTCAAAACAGAAATTTGAGATTCTACTTGCTTATCAGTAATATTTGGTGCTATTCCAATGGCTTGTCCATTATAAATAACGTGAACAACAACTGGGATAGTTATTATTCCTCCAATTTGAGAACTAGTTCGCATTAATTTGTATTTGTTGACTAATGGTGTAATCCAAGCTTCAAATTGGGTATCGGACAATCTATTTGGATTTATTTTTTGTAGCAGTTTTTCATACTCCACCGAGGCGCAACGAATGTATCCGTTTTTTGGAATTCTATTTTGGGGGCTTATTTGTTTGCCAAAAAGTGTTTTTGTGCTTTGTTTTTGTCCATATCCAAAACTTACAATAATCAAAAAGGCTAAGACAAATATTTTAGAAAAAAAGATAGACGTGTTCAGCTTCATTTTTGGTTTGAATTATTTTATAAAGTTAAGAATTTTGGAATCTAAAAAATAACTTAATTTAAAAAATAAATGATTTTAAAATATTGAAAATCAATAAGATGATAATTTTTTTTTATTTGCCGTTAAAGCTCGTCATGGTGTTTTCTAAACCAGCGGTTCCAAAAGATTTTATAATTCCCGAAGCTAATTCTAAACGTTCGGGAAGTTTTGTTTTTTCGTCCTCGTCCCAATCGCCTAAAACATAATCCACTTGTTTTCCTTTTTTAAATTCATCGCTAATTCCAAAACGAAAACGAGTGTAATTTGTTGTGTTCAAAATCAAGTTGATGTTTTTTAGTCCGTTGTGACCGCCATCACTTCCTTTTGGTTTGATGCGGATGGTTCCAAAAGACAGGTTCAAATCATCGGCAATTACCATTATATTTTCTAGTGGAATATTTTCTTTGTCCATCCAGAATTTCACGGCTTTTCCGCTTAAATTCATATAGGTATTTGGCTTTAAAAGCAAAAAAATTCTTCCTTTAAATTTGTATTCGGCAAGTGTACCCAATTTTACGGTCTCAAATTGGAGTCCTTCTTTTTTTGCTAAAAAATCGACTATTTTAAAACCAATATTATGTCGCGTATTTACATATTCGGCTCCGATATTGCCCAATCCAACTATTAAAAATTTAGTACTCACGCTTTTTATATTGTTTTTTTGTTTTCGTAACCCTCCAGTTTCATAAGATCCGTAATGTCTTCTGTTTTTGTAGATGAAAACAATTTTGTTATACATTTAATCATAGTGTAAAAGTAAACTTAATTTTTTAAAATTTTAAACTTTCAAAATCCTAGTTTCTTTACTAATTGTTATGAATAAAAGTTGTTCTCTGATCCTACATATAAAGAGGGAATTCCCCGTTAAAATTAAGAGGAATGATTATTCTAGGGTGAATAATAAAATTTGTTGCTACAGTTTGAATTAAGTCTCGGGTGCGGAAATAGTAACTCCTGATGCTTTTATTTATTTAAAATTACTGCTGCTTCTTTAGCGAAATAAGTAGAAATAAGACTTGCTCCTGCTCTTTGATGCACATTAATTGCTCCATCATAATTTTGTCGTGATCGAGCCAACCTCTTTCTGCAGCGGCTTTTATCATGGCATACTCACCAGAAACATGGAAAACCGTTACGGGAACATTTACCGAGTTTTTAACTTCGCGAACAATGTCAAGATACGCAATTCCTGGTTTTACCATAACCATATCGGCCCCTTCTTCAACATCCATTAAGGCTTCTTTTATGGCTTCGATGCGGTTGGCATAATCCATTTGGTAGGTTTTTTTGTCTTTTGGAACTTCAATGTCTGCATCTTTGGGAGCACTTCCCAAAGCATCACGAAATGGTCCGTAAAATGCCGAAGCATATTTAGCCGAATAACTCATAATGCCCACATTTTGAAATCCTGCAGCATCTAATCCTTGGCGAAGGCGCAAAACACGACCGTCCATCATGTCGCTTGGCGCCACAAAATCGGCACCAGCTTGTGCATGAGAAACTGCCATTTTTACCAAAGCTTCGTTGGTAGAATCATTTTCTACATCGCCATTTGCAATAATTCCGTCATGACCATAAATAGAATAGGGATCTAAAGCCACATCGGGCATAACTATCATTTCTGGGCAAGCTGCTTTGATGGCTTTAATGGCGCGTTGCATTAATCCATCAGGATTCCAAGCTTCTTTTCCAGTGTTATCTTTTAGAGATTCGTCCACTTTTACGTAAATATTTACGGCACGAATTCCTAAAGCGAACAATTCTTTAACTTCTTCGACGGTTAAATCTATCGAACGACGAAAAATCCCAACCATAGATGGAATTTCTATTTTTACGTTTTCTCCTTCTGTAATGAACATTGGAAACATAAAATCGGATGGACTTAAAGTCGTTTCACGAACTAAACTTCTGATAGATTCGTTTATTCTTAACCTTCGGCCTCTTTGTAATGGAAACATATATTTTAGTTTTAAGTTTAAGGTTCATTTAAACCAATTTAAAATTTATAATTCAACATTTAAAATAATTATTAAATCCAATTTATAGGATTCTCTAATACTTCAACTAATTTTTCTTCTTCGCTTCCTTTTTCAGGATGATGGTCGTAAACCCACTGAACGTGTGGTGGCAAACTCATCAGAATACTTTCAATTCTGCCATTGGTTTTTAAGCCAAAAAGTGTGCCTTTGTCGTGCACCAAATTGAATTCGACATAACGACCGCGACGGATTTCTTGCCAAGTTCTATTGGATTCCGAATAGGGTAAATTTTTTCTTTTTTCGACAATTGGAACATAGGCTTCCAGAAAACTATTACCGACTTCGGATACAAAACTAAACCAATTTTCCATTGACATATCGTCGGTTGCTTTGCAATAATCGAAAAATAATCCGCCAATTCCTCGAGCTTCATTGCGATGCGCATTCCAAAAATAAGCATCACATTGTTTTTTATATTTTGGATAAAAATCAGGATTATGCTTGTCGCAAGCTGTTTTGCAAGTTTGGTGAAAATGTATTGCATCTTCCTCAAACAAATAATAAGGCGTTAAATCTTGACCGCCACCAAACCATTGCTGAATCACGTTTCCATTATCATCATACATTTCAAAATAGCGCCAATTGGCATGAACCGTTGGAACCATTGGGCTTTTTGGATGCAAAACCAAACTTAATCCGCAAGCAAAAAAATCAGCTTCGCCTACGTTGAATAGTTTTTGCATTGAATCAGGTAATTTTCCGTGCACAGCAGAAATATTCACACCGCCTTTTTCGAAAACGGCTCCGTTTTCTATAACGCGTGTTCTTCCGCCACCACCTTCAGGTCGTTCCCAAATATCCTCACGGAATTTAGTTACGCCATCAGCAACTTCCAATCCTGCGCAGATTTGATCTTGTAGATTTTGTATGTATTGGTAAAATTTATTCTTCATTGCTATTTCTGCTTATACTCCTTCACCGCATCAATAAATGCTTTGGCGTGATCTACTGGAATATTTGGTAAAATACCGTGACCTAAATTGGCGATATATTTGTCTTTTCCAAATTCGTCAATCATTTCGTGAACCATTTTCTTGATTACAGGAATTGGCGAAAGCAATCTTGACGGGTCAAAATTCCCTTGCAAAGTGATGTTTCCACCAGACAAATAACGGGCATTTCTTGGCGAACACGTCCAATCAACTCCTAATGCCGAAGCCCTACTTTTTCCCATTTCGCCAAGTGCAAACCAACATCCTTTTCCGAAAACAATGACTTGAGTTTCGTCTGCCAAAGCTTCTACAATTTGGTTAATGTATTTCCAAGAGAATTCTTGATAATCCATTGGTGAAAGCATTCCTCCCCAAGAATCGAAAATTTGAATGGCATCGCAACCTGCTTTTACTTTTTCTTTTAAATATAAAATAGTGGTGTCGGTGATTTTTTGTAATAAAGTATGCGCTGCAATTGGGTTTGAGAAACAAAATCCTTTGGCAGTATCAAAACTTTTCGATCCTTTTCCTTCTACTGCATAACAGAAAATGGTCCAAGGTGAACCTGCAAAACCAATCAAAGGAATCTCATCGTTCAACATTTCTTTGGTGAGTTTTATGGCATCAAAAACATAACCTAATGTTTCATTTACATCGGGAACATAAACTTGGTTTACTTGTTCCATGGTGCGAATTGGATTTGGAATAATTGGTCCCAAATTGTCTTTCAATTCCACATGAATCCCCATCGCTCTTGGTACAACCAAAATATCTGAGAATAAAATTGCTACGTCTGGTCCAATGCTACGAATAGGCATTACAGTGATTTCGGCAGCTAATTCTGGAGTTTCGCAACGGGTAAAAAAATCATATTTATCGCGTAATGCTCTGAATTCAGGTAAAAATCTTCCGGCTTGACGCATCATCCAAACTGGTGGTCGCTCTACTGTTTCTCCTCTTAATGCTTTTAAAAATAGGTCGTTCTTTATCATAATTTTAAGCTATTTGCTGTTAGCACATTTAATTATCTGATTTATTGCCAAAAGCTAAAAGCCAAAGGCCAATTTGTTTTATTTATATTCTTCGATTACATCATCAATCACATTTTCAACCGAGGGCTGATCTGCAACTATGATATTTTTTGTTGCTTTTTCCAATGATTCTGCAGTTGTGTTGCCAATACAAAAGCAAATTTCGGCTTTTATTTTGTTATCCTTCAAATAACTTTCAACGGCTGATGGACTAAAAAATAGTATTCCATCGACTGTAGTTTTTATTTTTTGTGGTGTTAAAGTCGTTTCATAAACTTGAATCTCATTAAACTTAATTTTAGCTTCTTTTAGTGCTTTTGGTAAAGTCTCTTTTCGCAAATTTCCACTAAAAAAAGTATAACTTTCATTAGAATAAATCAAAGTGATGATTTCCGCCAAATCAGAAGCATAATCAACGTAAACAATGACATTAAAACCATTTTCTTCTAATAATGCCTTGGTTTTCAAACCTACACAAAAAACATTTTTAGTTTTTAAATCTTCACATTTTGGATGAAGTAAAACGCTTTGGGCCGCATTTTGACTGGTAAAAATCAAATTATCGAAAATGTCTTTGATTTCAAAACTTTGATTTTGTGTGGCAATAAAATCGGCTTCTATTACATTAAAATTAGCGTTTACTAATTCGTGTTTTTGAACCTTTGAAAGTATTTTTGTTGAAAGTATCTGGATTTGTTTACTCATTATTTTTTTAATGCTATTTTAATAGAATTCATAAGTTCTGCTCCGCCATTATCTAAAATTTCTTTAGCCAATATAAAGCCTAGTTTTTTCCATTCTCCAATTGAAACGGTCTTTTCGACTTCGAATTTTTCTTTTCCGTCCAATGAAAAAAGAACGCCTTTAAATTCGATAGTATCTTCTACAAATCGAGCAATTGCTCCAATTGGTGCTGTACAACCACCTTCCAAAGTTTTTAGAAATTGTCTTTCTATATAGGTACAAATATCGGTTTCGAGGTCATTCAATTGGGAAACAGCTTCTTTACAAAATTCATCATTTGCCATGGCTACAATTACCATTGCGCCTTGTGCTGGTGCAGGAATCATCCAATCCAAATCGATAAAATCGGTTGGTTTTAAGTTGATACGTTCCAATCCAGCAGCTGCAAAAACAGCTCCATTCCAGTCGCTTTCATTCAATTTTTGCATTCGAGTATTCACGTTTCCGCGCAAATCGACTACATTATGATTGGGATATTTATTCAGCCATTGCGCTTGACGACGCAAACTTCCGGTGGCAATTGTTCCGTTTCCTTCCAGAAAATCAAGGTTTCCTTTGTGAACTAAAATGTCCAAAGTATTGGCTCTTTCGAGAACCGCCGCTTGAATAATCCCAATAGGCAAAGCCGTTGGTACATCTTTCATCGAATGTACCGCAATGTCAACTTGCCCGTTTATCATGGCGATATCGAGCGTTTTTGTAAAAATTCCTGTGATTCCGAGTTCGTAAAGTGGTTTGTCAAGTAGAATATCTCCTTGGGATTTTACGGCGATAATCTCGGTTTTATAGCCTAAATCGTTTAATTTTTTTTGAACTGTGTGGGCTTGCCAAAGTGCCAATTCGCTATCGCGAGTCCCAATTCTAATAACTTTTTGAACCATTCTTTATTTTTTTTCAACCATTAAGAAATTAAGGGTCATTAAGTTTATTTACGATTATTATGATAAAGTAATCTTATACTTTTCTTCTGCTATTGAAGTTTGTTTTTTGGGAGTTGCAAAACCTATTTGGAATATTTTTTCAATAAAATCAATACTTTCATCAACCGACGTATTTTCGTCTTTTAGGTGATTGGCAAAATGATTCGTGATTTTTTGAATGATTCTTGAGCTAATTAATTCCGCTTGTTCTTCATCAAAATTGGATAATTTTTTTCGTTGCAAATTTAATTCTCCCGCGGCCATAGTATTCAATTTTGCTTTCAAAGCTTGAATTGTTGGGGCAAATTTCCGTCCATTCATCCAAATATTAAGCTCTAATTTCATGTCTTCAATTATGGCTTCTGCGGCAGGAATATGTTGCTTTCTTCTTTCCAATGTATCATCAGTCATTTGAGATAAATAATCCATGTGAATTAAAGTTACTTCATTTAAATCTTGAACATTTGCATGAACATTTTTGGGAATGGATAAATCCAAAATCAAAATTGGTTTTTTTAGATTCAGAATCGCCTTGTCGATTGTTGGGTTTTGCGCTCCTGTAGCCACAACTAAAACGTCTGCTTTTTGAAGTTCCAAATGCAAATCAGAATAATCTTTTACAACTAAATTCAGTTTTCCGGCTAATATTTCGGCGGTGCTTTTAGTTCTGTTTATTAAAGTAATTTGCTCATTTTTAGTGTGTTTTACTAAATTTTCGCAAGTGTTTCGACCTATTTCTCCAGTTCCAAAAAGAAGAATGTTTTTGTTTCCAATATTCTCAATATTCTTAATTATATATTGAACCGCTGCAAAAGAAACAGAAGTTGCGCCAGAGCTAATTTCAGTTTCGTTTTTAATTCTTTTACTGGTTTGAATTACGGTATTGATTAAACGATCTAAAAAAGCATTGATTAAACCTAAAGATCTAGATTCTTCAAAACTGGTTTTTATTTGACCAATAATTTCAAAATCACCTAGAATTTGACTGTCTAAACCGGTTCCAACGCGAAATAAATGATTGATGGCCTCTTGGTTTTTATAAACAAAACCTACTTTTTGAAATTCTTCAACCGATCCGTTACTGTTTTCACAAATCAATTTTATAAGTTGAAAAGGATGTTCAGCATAGCCATAAATTTCAGTACGATTACAAGTGGATGTTATGATTAAACTCTCTAAACCCGATTCTTTGGCTTGAAGCAACGCGCTTGTTTTTGCTTTGGCATCCAAACTAAATTTCCCTCTAACTTCAGCATCTGCTTTCTTGTAACTCAATCCAATGGAGTAGAAAGTTTTGTGTTTAGATAAGTTTAGATTTTCCATATATATCTTTTCTGATAGGTTTGACAAAGTTATAGCTAAGGTTTATATTAAAGTAACGCTAAAAGTACTTTTTGTGTCGCTGAATGATTATTTCTAATAAAAATATTTTTTAACATAAAAAACACTATTTTTGTACTGAAATCAGGCATTTCACAAACAAACTTATTATAATTTGTTTAACAAAAACCTGATAATTATCATATTCCTTAAAAAAAATGACGCAATGAGTTCTCAAGACATTATAACAATTGAAGATGATTTTACCCTACTCCGTTTCGAAAACGCCAGCGAAGATGTTTTTTATACCCAGCGGGAAGTCAAAAGTGGCTTGATTCAATTTCACTTTGGATTAAAGGGGAAAGCAAAATTTATTTTCAATCAAGGGAATTATTCTTTGGATTTGAAAGAGGAAAAATCCTTGTTGCTATATAATCCGCAGAAAGAATTGCCTTTAAATTTAGAAATTGCACCGAATTCTTGGGTGATTTCGGTTATTATTTCGATCAAAAAATTTCATAATTTATTTTCTTCCGAAGCCAATTATATTACCTTTTTGAGTGAGGATAATAAGGACAAAAAGTATTATAAAGAAGGCGATATCAGTCCGTCGATGGCGATTGTTTTAAGTCAATTGTTTCATTATAACTTACATCCGTCGATAAAGAACTTGTATTATAAAGGAAAAGGATACGAATTATTGAGTTTGTATTTCAACCGAACCGAAGATCCAAACGCAGAACAATGTCCGTTTTTGATTGATGAAGACAATGTTTTGAAAATAAAAAAAGCCAAGGAAATCATTATTGCAAATATGTCCGAACCACCTGGATTACAGGAATTGGCGGATGAAGTTGGTTTGAATTTAAAACGATTAAAAATGGGATTCAAACAAATTTACGGCGACACCGTTTATGGATTTCTATTTGATTATAAAATGGATTTTGCGCGCAAATTATTAGACAGCGGTTCTTATAATGTCAACGAAGTTGGATTAAAAATAGGCTATAGCACAGGAAGTCATTTTATTGCGGCTTTCAAAAAGAAATTTGCCACTACTCCGAAGAAATATTTGATGGCTATAAACCCAAACACATAGCGCCATTTTTTAAAGGTAAACAAAAACTAAAAAATAGTTAAACGCAACTAAAAAAAGTAAGTTTAAATTACTTTTATGCAAAAAAAAATAAAGAAACGAAAGGTGTATTATTAGTTAATTTAGGTTCTCCAGAAAGTCCAACTGCAAAAGATGTAAAGCCCTATTTAGATGAGTTCTTAATGGATAAATACGTGATTGATGTTCCGTTTTTATTACGCGCTTTGTTGGTTCGTGGAATTATTTTACAAACAAGACCCAAGAAATCAGCAGCGGCTTACGCCAAAATTTGGTGGGAAGAAGGGTCGCCTTTAGTTGTAATTTCGGAAAGAATGCAGAAGAAAGTTCAGGCAACAACTTCAATTCCTGTTTCATTGGCGATGCGTTACGGAAAAAT
>Ga0114958_10001848_pt1 | contig 16310 bp, 13 predicted proteins | sample C_130208_EF_Meta_FD_89577 | JGI IMG/M metagenome (GOLD analysis project Ga0114958, IMG submission 89577) | Freshwater microbial communities from Lake Croche, Canada to study carbon cycling - C_130208_EF_MetaG | ecosystem: Environmental > Aquatic > Freshwater > Lake | place: Lake Croche, Canada...
CAACGAAGTTATTTCTTTCCTAGAAGGTGGCGTTTCAGATCTTTCAATTTCACGATCGACATTTGATTGGGGAATTCCAGTTCCGTGGGATACCGATCAAGTTGTTTATGTTTGGTTTGACGCTTTACTTAACTACGCAACAGCAGTTGGTCTAACTGATGCGCCTGATTCTGAAGGCGGCAAGAAGTTTGCCCAAACTTGGCCAGCCGATGTGCACTTAGTTGGTAAAGATATTTTGCGTTTTCATGCTGTCATTTGGCCGGCAATGTTGATGGCTGCTGGTCTTGAAGTTCCTAAGAAAGTTTTTGCTCACGGTTGGTTGCTAGTTGGCGGCGAGAAGATGAGTAAGAGCAAGCTCACCGGTATTGCACCTAAAGACATCACCGATCATTTCGGCGTCGATGCTTTCCGTTATTACTTCTTGCGCGCAATCCCATTTGGTAGCGATGGCTCATTCTCTTGGGAGGATATGAGTGCGCGTTACACCAGCGAATTAGCTAATGATTTCGGCAACTTAGCTTCACGTTTAGCTGCCATGATTGAAAAATATTGTGGCGGCGTCCTGCCCGCAGTAAGCAATGATGCTGGTTTAAGCGCTGCGTTAGCTGAAACTGTAGCCAAGGCAGATGGGGCAATGGTTGCCCTTGATTTCCAAGGTGGTATCAATGCAATTATGGAATTCTGCAAGCGCGTAAATGGTTATGTAACCGAGAAAGAGCCATGGAAGCTCGCTAAAGATCCAGCCAATCAAGCCGAACTTGAATCGGTTCTTTACAATACTTCTGAAGCTTTACGCGCATTAGCTGTTTTATTAAATCCAGTGATGCCCGCAACTTGTGAAATTCTCTGGCAATCACTTGGTGCAAATGAAAAGCTGGGCGCAATTGGTAACCAGCCAATTTCAAACATTGCCACTTGGGGTCAATTGCCAGCTGGTTCAACTGTTACCAAGACGCCAGTACTTTTCCCACGTCTTGAAGCTGCGGAATAATTTACTTTTATGGCTGATCGGCACAATCGCGATTTAGATCGCAAACCTGCGCCACTTCCTGAACCATTGCCGGTTCCCTGCGTTGACGTGCACGCACATATGGAAATCGTTACCGATGCAGCTGCTGACTCAGATGCAGTAGGTCAAGTAATTGCCGATGCCGCATCGGTTGGTATCAATCGAATTGTGCAAGTTGGTTATTCGGCAGAGCAATCACAATGGTGCGTTGACGCTGCCGAGAAATGGAACACCTCAGTACTTGCGGCGGTCGCGCTGCACCCAAATGAAGCACCGGTGGTTGCTGACCTCGAAGCCGACTTAGCAATTATTGAAAAGCTGGCGCAGCATCCGCGAGTGCGTGCGATTGGTGAAACTGGTTTAGATTATTTCCGCACGCCACCCGAGTTGCGCAAACGTCAACAAGATTCTTTTAAATGGCATATCGATTTGGCAAAGCGCACTAAGAAAGCGCTTGTGATTCATGATCGCGATTCGCACGAAGATGTACTTTCAATTCTGCAAGAGGTTGGCGCTCCCGAAACGACTATATTTCACTGCTATTCAGGTGATGCTGCGATGGCCAAGATCTGTATTGAACGCGGATATATCTTGTCGTTCGCAGGCACAATTACTTTTAAGAATGCACCTGAACTGCGCGAGGCCGTGAAATTAGTCCCGATCGATCAACTAATGGCCGAAACTGATTCACCATTCTTATCGCCAATGCCCAATCGCGGTGCGCTAAATGTGCCAGCCCAAGTGGCAACAGTTATTCGGGCAATGGCGGCTGAACGTGGCGATGATTTAGCCGAACTCGCAAATGCCCTAAGTGCAAATGCTGAACGAGCCTTCGGAAAGTTCAACTAATGTCACTATTAGGTGCTGCTGAAATTCGTGAATTAGCCGAGTTATTAGATCTGCGACCTGCCAAATCACTTGGCCAAAATTTCGTTATTGATGGAAATGTTTGTCAGAAAATTGTCCGTGTAGCAGGCGTGACTGCAGATGACATTGCACTTGAAATTGGTCCAGGGTTAGGTTCACTTACATTGGCACTACTAGAAGTCACTTCTAGCGTGATTGCAGTGGAAATTGATCAACGCTTAGCCGATCGTTTACCGATCACGGTTGCTGAACATAAGAAGGATTCTTATAAATTAACTGTGTTTAATACCGATGCACTTGCCCTTCGCACATTGCTAGTTGAGCCAACCGTGTTAGTAGCGAATTTGCCGTACAACGTTTCGGTTCCCGTATTACTGCATCTGTTAGAAATTCTGCCTTCGCTAAATACCGGTGTAGTAATGGTGCAAGCCGAAGTTGCAGATCGGCTAGCTGCTAAACCAGGCACTAAGGAATATGGAATTCCTTCGCTAAAAGCTTCCTGGTGGGCCCAAGTAAGTGGTGCTGGCTCGGTTTCGCGCTCTATTTTCTGGCCGGTTCCTGGGGTTGATTCGAAGTTAGTAAGTTTCAAGCGCCACGTAACACCTGGTGATGTTGTGATGCGCAAAGGTGTTTTCCAACTAGTAGATGCCGCATTTGCTCAACGTCGCAAAATGTTGCGGGCTGCGCTATCAGGCATCTTCGGTAGCTCCGCAAAAGCTGAAGCAGTTCTGATAGCAGCAGGCATTGATCCAACGTTGCGCGGTGAGTCATTATTAATTGATTCTTTCTGTGCCATCTATAACGCCAGCCAAAGCGTCAAGTAGAGTTCAATCGTGGCCACAAATTCGGTAACTGTTCGCGTTCCGGCGAAAGTTAATCTGCAACTTTCAGTTGGCCCGCGCGAAAACGACGGCTTCCATGGCCTGGTTACAGTTTTTCAAGCAATTTCAATTTACGATGATTTAACAATCACCCATGCAGCAACTGGTTCGGGTTTATCACTTTCAATTACTGGTGATCACATAGCCGGCGTACCAGCGGATGAAACTAACTTAGCCGCCAAAGCTGCTCAGATAATTGCCAAAGAGTATGACGTTGAGATCGATGCAACTATGCAGATTCATAAAACTATTCCAGTTGCAGGCGGAATGGCTGGCGGAAGCGCGAATGCTGCAGCGGCGATTGTGGCAATTGATGCGCTGTATTCATTAGGCATGACCCGCGAAGAGATGGTGAAAGTTGCCCGCCAACTTGGTAGCGATGTTCCATTTATGTTAAACGGCGGCACAGCGATTGGTCGTGGACGTGGCGACGAGCTAACTGCAGCGCTCTCAAGAGGCACTTATCATTGGGTTTTAGCGCTCTCTTCAGCCGGGTTATCAACGCCATCTGTTTACGCTGAATGTGATCGCTTGCGTGCTGGTTTAACAATTGCAAACCCACAAGCAAGCGATAAATTAATGCAATCACTATTAGCTGCTGATGAAATTTCAGTTGGAAAACATTTAGTTAATGACTTACAGAGTGCTGCTTGCTCACTACGACCTGCGCTGCGATTAATTCTCGATGTTGGTCAGGAATATGGCGCGCTAGGTGGAATTGTTTCTGGTTCAGGACCAACTGTGGCTTTTTTAGTTTCCGATGAAGAAGCTGGCTTAGATTTAGCAGTTGCACTTACTGCCAGCGGAGTTGTTGGAAGTGTCGCAAGAGCAACTGGCCCAGTGCCCGGTGCTCGAGTTATTGAAACGCGTTAACTAATTTACTTAGTAGTCGTGCTAAATCAATCTGCTCTTCTTTGGTTAGCGCTGATAACAACTCTTCTTCGCGCCCGAGTAAATCTTCCATGGCGGCATCAACGGCGCTCATGCCAGTTTTCGTTAACGTAACCAAACTGCCGCGCCCATCTGCTGGGTCAGGTTCGCGAGTGATTAGTTGCAATTCTTCTAACCGATCAAGGCGATTAGTCATGGTGCCACTGGTTACTAAAGTTTCCGCCATTAAAACACTCGGTGAAAGTTGATATGGAACGCCAGCACGACGAAGTGCGGCAAGGACATCAAAGCCCCAAGTTTCTAGATCAGCGAATGCACTTCGACGAGTGATATCGAGTTGGCGCGAAATTCTAGTTACGCGACTAAGCACTGTTAAGGGCGCAAGATCGAGATCGGGACGTTGTGATTTCCAGGCGGCGATCAGGCGATCTACTTCATCGCGCATTTTTACCCCCGCCTCTTGTAATTTTCTTGGCAATTTTCTTCAGAAATCTCGCTATGGGCAAGGTTAATGGTCAAAAGCAGTCCCTCGGATGAGGGAGAATACGGGTTCCGCCATTGTGTAGTGGCTAGCACATGGGCCTTTGAAGCCCAGGGTCCAGGATCGATACCTGGTGGCGGAGCTACCGCGAGCAAAACCGAAGTTAGAATTAAGGCCTGACTAGCAGCAAGGGAGCATCTCTTGGATTGTGCAATTGTCTTAGCCGCTGGCGAAGGCACCCGCATGAAATCTGCAACTCCTAAAGTCTTACATGAAATTGCTGGTCGTTCGTTACTTGGACATGTTCTAGCTGCCGTCTCTGAAATTAATCCTGCTCAACTTTGTGTGGTTGTTGGCGCTGGCCGCGAAGCAGTTGAATCACACTTAAGCAAAATCGCGCCAACCGCAAAAACAGTTTTTCAAGATCGCCGCGGTGGCACCGGGCATGCAACTCAATTAGCACTGGCTGAGATTAAAGTTTCTGGCACGGTAATTATTTTGGCGGGCGATACGCCAATGCTAACGGGCGCTTCACTTAAAGAGTTAGTTGCCGCCCACAAAGCGACAGGAGCAACAGCATCAGTTCTAACTGCCGAACATCCAGACCCAACTGGTTACGGCCGCATTATTCGCGCCGATGATGGCACCTTGTTGCGTATTGTTGAAGAAAAAGATGCTGATGAAGATCAGAAAATGATCTTTGAAATTAACTCGGGCGTGTACGCATTCGATGGCGCCAAGCTTGCTGTCGCAATTACAAAATTAACTTCAGCCAATGCCCAAGGCGAACTTTATTTAACAGATGTAATCGAAATTTTACGCAATGAAGGTGGCTCAATTGGCGCCGTCTTAATTGAAGACTATGTCGAAACTCTTGGCGTTAATGATCGTTATCAATTAGCTGAAAGCGCTGCCATGTTGCGCGATCGCATTAATGAAGTACACATGCGCAACGGCGTAACGATTGTTGACCCAACTGCCACCTGGATTGATGTCCAGGCCGAAATATCTAACGATGTAACGATTTTTCCTAGCTCAGCCATCTTGGGTAAAACAACTATTGAAGGTTGCGCAGTGATTGGTCCGCGCACCACGCTAACTAATTGCCAAGTAGGGCGAGGGGCATCGGTAGTTGAATCAAATTGCACCGATTCGTCAATTGGCGCAGACGCAAACGTTGGTCCATTTACGTATTTACGCGCGGGCACTGTGCTTAAAGAGAGCAGCAAGGCTGGAGCATTCGTAGAAATTAAGAATTCCCAAGTTGGCGCAGGCTCAAAAGTGCCACATCTTTCCTATGTTGGTGATGCCACAATCGGCGTTGGTACAAATATCGGTGCGGCCACAATTTTTGTAAATTACGACGGAGTTGATAAGCATCCAACTGTTGTCGGTGATCATGTACGTATCGGCAGCGACACCATGTTGGTCGCACCAGTAAATATTGGTGATGGTGCTTACACCGCCGCGGGTTCAGTAATTACTGAAGATGTTCCGCCTGGTGCGATCGGCATTGGCCGATCTAAGCAGCGCAATGTATTAGGTTGGGTCATGCGCAAGCGCGCTGGTTCCAAATCAGCACAAGCAGCCGAAGCAAAAGAATCGAAAGGTTAGTAAATGAGCGAGATCCGGTTATCTTCTGAAAAGCGTTTACGACTTTTTGCCGGCCGCGGTTTCCCTGAATTAGCTGACGAAGTTGCTGCCGAACTTGGAATTCCATTAACTCCAACATCTGCTTACGACTTTGCTAATGGCGAAATTTTTGTTCGCTTCGAAGAATCAGTTCGTGGTTGCGATGCATTCGTAATTCAGAGCCACACCACACCAGTTAATAAGCAGATCATGGAACAACTAATCATGGTTGATGCTTTGAAGCGCGCATCTGCAAAGCGCATCACTGTTGTCGCACCTTTCTACGGTTATGCTCGCCAAGATAAGAAGAGCCGCGGTCGCGAGCCAATTACTGCGCGATTAATGGCTGATCTATTTAAGACTGCCGGCGCCGATCGTTTGATGTGCGTTGATTTACATACTTCACAAATTCAAGGTTTCTTCGATGGTCCAGTTGATCATTTGTTCGCGTTGCCAATGTTGGCTAACTATGTTGGTGGCAAAGTTGATCGCAGCAAGTTAACAATCGTTTCACCAGACTCTGGTCGAGTTCGTGTCGCAGAGCGTTGGTCAGATCTACTTGGTGGTTGCCCAATTGCATTCATTCACAAAACACGCGATCCACGTATTCCAAATGAATCAACTACTGGTCGTGTTGTCGGTGATGTGCAAGGTCAAACTTGCGTAGTTATCGATGACATGATCGATACCGCCGGCACAATTACTAAAGCTGTCGATGCGCTATTTGATGCGGGCGCCAAAGATGTAATTATCGCGGCCACTCATGCGGTGTTCTCTGGCCCAGCTATTGAGCGCCTAAAGGGTTCACGTGCATCAGAAGTTGTAATTACCAATACGTTGCCAATTTCAGAAGACCAAAAATTCGACCGTTTAACCGTGCTTTCAATCGCCCCACTTCTTGGTCGGGCAATTCGCGAAGTATTCGAAGATGGCTCAGTTACTAGCCTCTTTGATGGTCATTCCTAAGCGCGATTTGCGCTTAACCGCACCCATTCGCTAACCTTTGGCTCGTTCCGGCGAGGGTAAGAATTTTTTCCGTAATCGACGGCGTAGGTTTTAATCCTGCTGGAACTTTTGTGAAGTAACCGAAAGTAAACCTGACAGGAGCAAAGAAAAATGGCTGAGATCTCAATCAATGGCGTTCGCCGTACTGAATTTGGTAAAGGCGCATCACGTCGTAATCGCCGCGATGGTTTAGTTCCTGCAGTTATCTACGGACACGGTGAAACACCTGCCCACGTAACACTTCCAGCACGCGAACTTGGCGTTGCACTTAAAACATCAAACGTACTTCTAGATATCGTCGTTGATGGCACGACTGTTCTAACTTTGCCTAAAGCTGTTGTTCGCAACGCACTTAAGGGCACACTTGAGCACGTTGACTTAGTTTTAGTTCGCCGCGGCGAGCGCGTTGTTGTTGCCGTTCCAGTTCACACTTCTGGTGAGCACGATCGTGACGGAATTCTTGAGCACGTTCACCACTCAATCGAAGTTGAAACCGAAGCAACTGCAATTCCTAACTTCTTCGAACTAGACCTAACTGGCATGGCTGCCGGCACATCTATGTATGCCGAAAGTGTTGCATTGCCAGCTGGCGTAACACTTATCTCTGATCCAAAAATGGTTGTTGTTCACCTTTCAGAGCGTTCAACTGCGGTTGAACCAGTTGCTGAAGCGGCACCAGCTGCTGCGGCACCAGCTGCTGAAGAGAAGAAAGAGTCTTAATCGGTTGATCCCAATTCAACTACTAATCTAGGGACATGGATTTAACATGCTGTGGTTAGTAGTTGGGTTGGGCAATCCAGGCCCGGAATACGAAGCAACTCGCCATAACATCGGCCAATTAGTAGTTGATCAATTAGCAAAATCTAACTCTGCTAAATGGAGTTCACATAAATCTCGTTGCGATATTGCTGAATTTAAATTAGGTGTTGGCATTGATGCGGCCTCTGTAATCGTTGCGAAATCAAAGAGTTACATGAATGAATCTGGTGGCCCAGTAAAAGCCCTAGCTAATTTTTATAAAGTAGAGCTAGCTAACATTATTATTTTGCACGACGAACTAGATATTCCATTTGCGGCTATTCGCAGCAAAGTAGCTGGTGGCGACAATGGCCATAATGGTTTGAAATCACTAACTTCTTCATTTGGAAGCGCAGATTATCTGCGTGTGCGTTTAGGTATTGGTCGCCCACCTGGCCAACAAGACCCTGGTGATTTTGTATTAAAACAGTTTGCTTCAGCTGAAAAGAAAGAGTTACTTGACTTTATTTTGCGCGGTGCTGATTGTGTTGAATCGTTAATTACCCAAGGTTTAGAACGTACTCAATCAGCTTTTAATAGCTAGATCAGCCAGTGTTGCGTAAGCCAGCAGCTACACCGTTAATCGTTAGCAATAGTGCACGAATCAATAGTGGGTCTGCATCGGCACCTTCAGTGCGAACTCGGCTAAGTAAGTTAATTTGCAGCAAGTGTAGCGGTGATAGATAAGCATCGCGAACTTGCAAAGTGCGTGCAAGAATTGGCTGATCCTCGAGTAGCGATTGCTTCTTAGTAAGTAAGTTAATTTCAGCAACTGTCAGCGCAAACTCAGCTTCAATGTCAGCTAGAAAATGATGCAACTCAACTGGCACTAGCTTTTCAACATAGCGACGAGCCAGCGCTAAATCTGTTTTCGCTAGCGTCATTTCAACATTGCTAATAAAGGTATTAAAGAAGTGCCATTCTTTAAGCATTCGTGATGCAACATCACCATGACCAGCTTCGCGTGCTGCTTTTAAACCAGTTCCGACGCCGTACCAACCAGGCACAATCTGACGAGACTGAGTCCAACCAAATACCCATGGAATTGCCCGCAAACTGCCCAGCCCGCTAGCTGCATCAGGGCGGCGCGATGGACGTGAGCCTAAGAAAAGATTTCCTAGTTGCTCAACCGGTGTTGAGGCATAGAAATACGCCGGCAGATCAGGATGATCGACCAGTGATCGGTATTGGGTAAATGAATTATCGCTAATTGATTGCATGCAAGCGTTCCAGTTTTCTAGATCTGCCGGCGCTTGGCGAGGACCGCGATTAAGCACAGTTGCTTCAAGGGCAGCAGCCAAAGTTAATTCAACATTTTCGCGGGCAAGCGAAGGTAATGAGAACTTGTCACTAATAACTTCGCCTTGTTCGGTCATTTTTATTTCGCCATCAACAGAACCCCAAGGAAGTGCAATTAGTGCTTCATAAGTAGGTCCGCCACCACGACCGACTGAACCACCGCGACCGTGGAATAAGCGCAAGCGAACTCCGTATTTGATTGCGACATCGCGCAATTTACGTTGAGCCCGGTGAATTTCCCATTGGCTAGTTGCGATTCCGGCATCTTTATTGGAATCTGAATAACCCAACATGATCTCTTGTACATCGCCCCGCAAAGTTAAAAGCTTGCGATAAGTCGGATCACTTAAGAGTTTTTCTAGAATTTCACCAGCTGCACGAAGTTCGGCAACTGTTTCAAGAAGTGGTGCGAAACCGATGCGAGCAACGTTCTTGTCTATATCAACTAGACCAACATATTTTCCAAGTACTGCAGCAGCTAATAGATCATCAGCACCTTTAGTCATTGAGACGATGTAGGTTTCGATTGCAGTTGATCCGAAACGATCAATTATTTCACCAATGGCGCTAAACGTGTCCATAGTCTTCGTGGCTTCTGCATCAAGCTTGCTCAGATCAGCTTTTTTGGCACTTGCTAATTCAGCGGCTAATAACTCAAATTTCTGATCGTGGCTTTGATCTAAATAGTTATCAGTAATAACTAGTTGCGCGAGAACCTGATGATGAGCATCGGAATGTTCACGAATATCCATGGTCGCGTGGGTTAAGCCAAATGTGCTGACTGTACGAATTGTGCGTTCAAGTAAGCCAGTTGCGATTAGCTCACCACGGTGGGCGAAAAGTGAATCGCGCATTAACGTTAAATCAGCTAAAAGTTCAGCGGTATCGCGGTAATCACGATGAGGCACGTGTGGGCCGTTAGCCGAATGACGCAGGCGTGTAAACGCTAAGCGATGCACAATTGCTGTGGCCTTCAAGCGATATGGCTCTTCGACATTTAGCCGCAAGAAGCGCTCTTCAAATTCTGGAATATGTTGTAAATCTTTTTCAATCGAGGCAGTTAGTTCAGGTGTTGCACCAACGATTCGTGTAGATACCGAGAGCAGCTGACGTAGCTCATCCATGGCTGCGATTGTTACCCGAATAGCGTGACCGGCCTGCAAAACCATTACATCACGGGTTACTTCGCCAGTGATATTTGGGTTTCCATCACGGTCGCCACCGATCCAGTTTCCAAAGGAAAGTGGGCGAGAAGTAACTGGAACATCAATACCTAAACGCTTCATTTGTATTGCAAAATCATTTAGAACTTGAGGCACGGATAATCTAAATAAATCATCTAGGTAATAAAGTGCGTTCATAGCTTCATCAAGTGGCTCGGGGCGATCGAGTCGAAGTTCATCAGTCTGCCAAAGCAGATCAATTAGTTCGGCTAACTTGGCAACACGTGCTGGTGATTTTTTCTGGTCAAGCAAATTTGCAACTTTGCCTAATTTATTCAAGATAGAACGGCGTGCTGCTTCTGTTGGGTGCGCAGTGAAAACCGGACGCACCATTAACTCAGAAACCCAGAGCGCTAAATCAGCATCAGAAAATTCGTGACCCGGCGTTTGAGCTTTCTTCGCAGCCAAGATGCGATCGGTAGCGCGGGTTAACCACGAACCACCTTCGGCCCGCGCATCGGCCAAAATGTGTGCCCGGTGAACTTGTTCAGCAACATTTGCTAAATGAAAGTAAGTGCTAAATGCGCGAACTAACTGCACTGAGTCTTCAACAGATAAATCAGAAAGAATTTCGCCGCTATCGCCTTCGCGCACAGCCTTGCGCACTGCCTCAACTAAGTTGAGCAGTTCGACGCCTTCTTGGCGTACAAGGGTTTGGCCTAAGAGTTCGCCCAACTGGCGAACGTCATTACGCAACTCTGCGTCATCGGCCTGAAAATTGCCTGACATGGGCGTAATCATCGCAGGTCTTTCGCAATCGCGATTACCGCACGCGTACTTTCACCCTCACTGGGCAAGATAGAATTCGCATAATTCGCCCCCTCCCACCTTTGGGAGTTGGGGCTTAACGGCATTTAATAGCAGCGAAGAGGGTGGGGGGTTGTTATGCGTGGCTTATTAAATTCACTTGCCGACTTCCCTGAATTTATTGATGCAACAAGTGAAAGTAATCTGCACCGATCTCATAATCTGGTCACACCGCCGCCCAGTTTTCCATTTTTGATCGCACAAATCGCCCAATCTAGGCCAGTTCTAGTCATTAGTGGGTCGAGTCGTGGCGCTGAAGATATTGCCAGCGAGCTGCGTGATTTACATGATCGCGTTCTTGAATTTCCAGCTTGGGAAACGTTGCCGCATGAACGATTGAGCCCACGAAGCGACACTGTTGCTCGCCGAATTCAAACTCTGAATGAATTAGCGCACTCAACGTCTGCGCTTAATCCAATTGTGATTACCCCAGTGCGAGGTGTCATTCATCGCATCATTGCAGATCTAGCTAAGCAACCACTGCGATATCTCGAACAAGGACAAGAGATTTCCTTAAGTGAGTTAATTAGACATTTAACTGATCTGGCGTATGTGCGAACTGATCTAGTAGAAAAGCGCGGCGAGTTTGCAGTGCGTGGTGGAATTATTGATTTATTCCTGCCATTAACTAAACACCCAGTTCGCATTGACTTTTTTGGTGATGAGATTGAGGAGTTAAATTATTTTGAAGTATCTGGTCAGCGAACATCAGAACCAGTAATTGGGAAACTTGAGATTTTCCCTTGTCGCGAACTTTTACTAACTCAAGATATTCAAGTTAAAGCAAATGATCTAATTTCTAAATTTCCAGCAGCGGCTGAAATGCTTGATCGAATGGCAGCCGGCATTGCTACCGAAGGCATGGAATCGTTAATTCCGTTGTTAATTGAAGAGCAAGAAACATTGCTCGATCGCATGCCGGCAAATACCGAAATCATCTTTCTAGATGAAGAACGGATTCGTTCTAGGGCGGCAGATCTACTTTCAACCAATGATGAATTCTTAGCTGCCTCTTGGTCTAATGCCGCAGTTGGCGCAGTTGCCCCAGTGCACACGGGTGTGAGTACTTACTTAGCCTGGGATGAACTAGCCGAAAAGATTGTTTCTTTGGGCCTTAATCGTCGCTCACTAAATTCCTTTGGTTCTGACCTCAGCGAAAATACTGACTTTATGGCGATCTCTGCAATCGACCCTTTGCGTGGCGACATGGACCAACTATTAGCCGTGCTGGGCGAGGCGGTTTTAAATAACTTCAAGGTGATTTTCACAGCTAATGGTCATGGCATGGTCGAACGTTATGCCGGAATTTTCCGAGGTGCTGATCTACCGGTTTACGTGGTTGATCAATTACAAGCAAAGCCAACTGCTGGCTTGATTCACATAACGACTACACCGATTACTTATGGTTTCTCTTACCCAAGTGCGCAAATTCTCTTTATTACAGAACATGATTTAACTGGTAGCAAATCTCGGGTTAAAGATTCTGATCGTTTGCCGTCGAAACGTAAACAAAGCGTTGATCCACTGGAATTAAAAGCTGGTGATTTTGTAGTTCATGAACAACACGGCATCGGCCGTTACGTCGAAATGATTCAGCGCGAAACTGCTGGCGTTGTTCGAGAGTATTTAATTATCGAATATGCCTCGGCGAAACGTGGCCAACCAGGCGACCGCATCTTTGTGCCGACTGATTCATTAGAACAAGTAAGTAAATACATTGGTGGTGAGTCACCAACGGTGCATCGCATTGGTAGCGGTGAATGGCAGAAAGCAAAAGGCCGCGCACGTAAGGCAGTACGCCAAATTGCTGGTGAGTTAATTCGACTTTATGCCGCTCGCACAAGTGCACCAGGTTTTGCGTTTTCACCAGATACTCCTTGGCAGCGCGAACTAGAAGATGCGTTTTCTTATATCGAAACCCTTGATCAGCTGGCCACGATCGATGAAGTTAAGCGCGATATGGAGCGCCCATTTCCGATGGATCGAATTATCTGTGGCGATGTGGGCTATGGCAAAACTGAGATTGCAATCCGTGCCGCATTTAAGGCTGTTCAAGATGGCAAGCAAGTGGCTGTATTAGTACCAACAACGTTATTGGTGCAGCAGCACTACAAGACTTTTACCGAACGTTATTCCGGCTTTCCAATCAAAGTTGCTGGCATGTCTCGCTTTAATACTGCGAAAGAGAGCAAAGAGATCACGCAGAGTTTGGGCGAAGGCGCGATAGATGTGGTTATCGGTACCCATCGAATCCTCTCAAATGATGTGATTTTCAAGGATTTAGGGCTAGTTATCGTTGATGAAGAACAGCGCTTTGGCGTTGAACAGAAAGAATCACTTAAGAAATTACGCACCACTGTAGACGTGCTCTCTATGTCCGCTACCCCAATTCCGCGTACCTTAGAAATGGCAGTCACTGGTATTCGCGAGATGTCTACGATTACTACGCCGCCAGAAGAACGACATCCGATTCTGACTTATGTCGGAGCCAGCGAAGATGCCCAAATTGCTGCTGCGATACACCGCGAGCTTTTGCGTGATGGACAGATTTTCTATATCCATAACCGCGTTGAATCAATTGATCGCACTGCATCGCGTTTACAAGAGTTAGTGCCTGAAGCGCGAATTCGCGTAGCACACGGGCAGATGAGTGAATCAATGTTAGAAGATGTGATTCTCGGATTCTGGAATCGTGATTTCGACGTTCTGGTTTGCACCACCATTGTCGAAAGTGGTTTAGATATTGCTAACGCTAATACTTTAATTGTGGAACGTGCCGACATGTTTGGTTTATCGCAACTTCATCAATTGCGTGGTCGAGTTGGCCGTGGCCGGGAACGTGCATATGCCTACTTCCTTTATCCAGCCGATCAACCACTTTCGGAAATTGCGATTGATCGCTTAAAAACAATTGCTTCCAATACTGACCTTGGTGCTGGCATGCGCGTTGCCTTAAAGGACTTAGAAATTCGTGGAGCTGGCAACTTACTTGGTGGCGAACAGTCTGGTCATATTGCCGATGTCGGCTTTGATCTTTATATGCGCATGGTTGGCGAAGCAGTACAAGATTACAAAACTGGTTATATTGAAACCGAAGAACCAAATCATGACTGCAAAATTGAAATTCCTATTAATGCGCACTTACCCGAAGAATATGTGCCGGGCGAACGGCTACGCCTTGATCTTTATCGCCGCTTAGCTGATGTGCAAAGTGATGCCGATGTAGATTCAATTGCCGCTGAATTAATTGATCGCTTTGGCGAACTGCCAGAAGTGGCTCAAGCACTTCTTGGCGTGGCCAAGTTGCGAGCACTGGCTAAAGGCCAGCAACTGCGCGAAGTGGTTATTTCCGGCAAATTCCTGCGCTTATCTCCGCTGAACTTGCCTGAATCACGGCAACTTCGCTTGGCCCGCGTTTATCCAGGGTCGATTTATAAGAGCGCAGCGAGCACAGTTTTGGTCGCGCTACCCAAGGCTGCAGCGTGGAATCCGTCCGAAAGCACTCCGGTTATGGGGGATACTTCTACTCTGGCTTGGGTATCCGAAGCCGTAACCGAATTAGCGGCTAACCCGAAAGTGAGTAAATCTTGAAAAAATTCACCGCAGTCACAATTGCCTCCGTTGCAGCAATCGCACTTTTCCTAACTGGTTGCTCACAAGTTGGCGCGGCCGCAACAATCGGGAGCACCAAAATTACTCAAGCTACCGTGCAGACCAGTATTGATACGGTCATGGCTGAGCGCACAGGTGTTGATACAACACAGATGCAATTAGAAACTGGCGAAAATTTAAACCGTAGCCAACTTCGTTTCCACTTATTTGCTGGCCTATTAAAGGCTGCTGCAAAATCAGTAAAAGTTAGTGTTACCAAAGCGGAGATTGATACTCGCCGCGAATTAATCATTCAGCAAGTTGGTGGCGTCGCTAATTTGCCAAAAGCACTTGTTGGTGCCGGTATCGCATCAGTTGATTTTGATATTTATCTAGAAGCAGTTTTGAATTCTGAAAAAATTCAAAAGAGCTTTGCAGCAAAGGGCGTTGTTGCAGCAGATATTCCAACCAAGATGCAAGAGTTAATTGTGGCGATTGGCAAGACCGAAAAAGTGACAGTTAACCCACGCTATGGCGTCTGGAATGCCGAAACAGCTGAAGTAACTGCCGCTGTAAGTAAGGTAGTTTCACCTGCAGCCACGCCAGCTAAATAATTAGAGCCAATTAAATGTCTGAACTTCTGCGCCTTGCGGAGGTTATGAACAAATTGCGTTCGCCTGGCGGTTGTCCTTGGGATGCCGAACAGACGCACGAATCGTTAATCAAATATCTCCTGGAAGAGTCATACGAATTTATTGACGCAGTTGAAACTAATGATCGCGCTGGCTTGCAAGAAGAACTTGGCGATCTGCTGCTGCAGGTTTATTTTCACGCTCGCATTGCGCAAGATGATCCGCAGAACCCATTTACGATCGAAGATGTAGCCCGCGGTATCGCAGATAAATTGATCAACCGGCACCCACATGTATTCGCTGATGTACAGGTATCTGGCGTTGCTGAAGTTATTTCCAATTGGGAAGAAATAAAGGCAGCTGAAAAAGGTCGTACCTCTGCCATTGATGGCGTTGCTCTCTCGCAGCCTTCACTGCCCTTGATTTCAAAGCTATTACATCGTGCCGAGAAATATGGAGTTTCCTTAGATCTACCATCAACGCAGGTTAACGATGCCGAAATGGCAGTTGAACAAATACTTGCGATCGCGGCCTGGGCCACTGCTAATGAAATCGATCTCGATTCTTTGCTGCGCCAGCGGGCACGCGCTCTAATGGCGCAGATCCAAAGCAATGAAGCGCGGTAGACTGCGCACCTGAGTTCAGTGCTGATCTCTTATTTAACGTAATCGCATTTACTTTGCTTTTGAAGTAACTAGTAATAGGAGGCCAACATGGCAATTATCGAAGCGCTCGGCGCCCGCGAAATTCTTGATTCCCGCGGAAACCCAACTGTTGAAGTTGAAATTCAATTAGAAGATGGCACTCAAGCACGCGCTGCAGTTCCAAGCGGTGCATCAACTGGCGCATTTGAAGCATCCGAACTTCGCGATGGTGGCACTCGCTACCTTGGTAAAGGTGTTGAAAAAGCTGTGGCATTTGTTAATGACGAAATCGGACCAAACATTATTGGTTTCGATGCCCAAGACCAACGTATTATTGACAGCGCCATGATTTCACTTGATGGCACTGCAAATAAATCTCGCTTAGGAGCGAATGCGATTCTGGGTGTCTCACTTGCAGTTGCTAAAGCATCTGCTGAAAGCGCAGACCTTTCACTATTCCGATACCTCGGTGGCCCAAATGCGCACCTGCTACCAGTTCCAATGATGAACATTCTTAACGGTGGTGCACACGCTGATACCAACGTTGATA
>Ga0114958_10001850_pt1 | contig 16304 bp, 15 predicted proteins | sample C_130208_EF_Meta_FD_89577 | JGI IMG/M metagenome (GOLD analysis project Ga0114958, IMG submission 89577) | Freshwater microbial communities from Lake Croche, Canada to study carbon cycling - C_130208_EF_MetaG | ecosystem: Environmental > Aquatic > Freshwater > Lake | place: Lake Croche, Canada...
CGCATTCTTTCAGGATTTTGCCTCTGTGTCCAACCATTATTCGGCCTTGCGCGCGGGTGGCAGTTACTCACTCACACCCGCCACCCCTTAGAAAGAAGATTATTTTTTGATACCAAGAATTTCACTCAATACCTCGTCAGTGTGTTGCCCTAACGTCGGGGCTGCACGTCGATACTGAACTGGCGTAGCCGAGAAATTCATCGGGCTCGCAGTAGTGGGGCTTGAGCCCCCGGTTGGGTGAGGGATGTTTTTCCAGATATCGCGCGCAATGACCTGAGGATGTGCAAACACTTGATCAATTGTTTGAATCGGGCCGCAGGGCACACCCACTGCTTCTAACTTTGCGATCCAGTCATCACGTTCACCCCCTGCCATGATTTGTTCAAGCACGGCAATGAGTTCAAGACGGTTGATGATACGGGAGTGGTTGGTGGCAAATTTTGGATCGATGCCGTAGTGTGCAATGCCCAGAACCGTGCAAAAGGCTCTGAACTGTGAATCGTTGCCCACCGCCACAATCATGAAGCCATCAGACGTTTTAAATACTTGATAGGGCACTACGTTTTGATGCGCGTTACCTGCGCGGGTGGGCGTCACGCCCGAGGTCATATAGTTCAGATTTTGATTTGCCAGCATTGCGATATGGCAATCTAACAACGCAATGTCTAGGTGCTGGCCTAGGCCGCTACGATTGCGCTCTTGAATCGCAGCCAAAATTGCAACAGAGGCATACATGCCTGTGATGATGTCGGTGACGGCAACGCCAGCTTTTTGCGGGCCACCACCGGGCAAGTCGTCACGCTCGCCTGTGATGCTCATCAGGCCGCCCATTCCTTGAATCATGAAATCGTAGCCGGGGCGCTCTGCATAAGGCCCCGTCTGGCCAAAGCCAGTAATTGAGCAATAGATCAAGCTTGGGTAGGCATCTTTCATACTCTCGTAATCAAGTCCATATTGCTTTAGACCGCCAACTTTAAAGTTCTCGACCAAGATATCGCAATGCTTCGCGAGCTCTTTGACAAGTTTGATGCCCGCCTCGCTTGCCAGATCAATTTCGATCGAGCGCTTGTTGCGATTGGTGCTGAGATAGTAAGCAGCCTCGGCTGTGTCGTTGCCGTCTGTATCCTTTAAGTAGGGGGGTGCCCAGGCACGGGTGTCATCCCCGAGTTTTGGTCGCTCAACCTTAATGACGTCAGCGCCTAGATCGGCTAAATTTTGCGTACAAAAGGGGCCTGCCAACACGCGCGATAAATCAAGTACGCGGATTCCTGCTAACGGCGCGAGTCGTGGTGCCCCGGCCGCTTTGTGACTGTCACTATTTGTCATGGAGTGTTGCTTGATGAAGTTGAAACACGCCCAGTTGATGCAAATCTAACTGAAGCAGACCTTATTGATGCAAACTTAACTGCTGCAAACTTAACTGATGCAAACCTTCATGCACACGCCCTCTTTGGGCGTGTGCATGAAAAGGTGCTTAAGCTTTGATGCCAGCATAACCATGGCTTAACACCACGATGTCTCGCTCTTTGACCTTGGCTCTGAACCTAATGGCCTCGGGGCCTTCGCGCCACATTTCACAGACGAGCGTCTCGCCCGGAAAAACGGGTGACGAGAAGCGCGTGTCCATCTGTGTCAGTCGTGTTGCGTCATTGTTGCAGGCCGCCTGAACGATCGCACGTGCAGCGACGCCGTAGGTACACAGGCCATGCAAAATGGGTCGTGGAAACCCAGCGTTTGCAGCAACCTCTAAATCGGCATGTAAGGGATTGTTATCCGCACACAGGCGATAGATCAAGGCTGCCTGTGGCAAGGTAGGCAGTTCGCATACCAAGTCTGGTGTGCGGTCTGGCGTGGCTTGCAGTGCGGCGGGTGCTTCGTCGCTTTGACTCAAGCCGCCATCACCGCGGCAGAAGGTGGTTGAGGCGATGGTCACATACAGGTTGCCGTCTGGGTCTTGCAGCGTACGCTCTGACAGCACTAAGGCCCCTTTGTCAGCACCTTTGTCGATGACGTGGGTGATGCGCCCACGACCGATCACGCGCCCCGAGGTGGGCAACGGGCGGTGAATCTTTAGCCGTTGCTCACCGTGAACCAGTTTCACCCAGTTCACGCCGGCTTTCGGATCTTTCATCCAGAAGCCGGGGTAACCCAAGACGACGGCCATGGTTGGAAACGTCTGCATATTCTTTTCGTAGACGTACTTCAATTGCTCGGGATTCGTGGGCTCTTGTCCAAAGCCTATGCCGAGCGCGTACAGGATACTGTCGTTCTCGGTATAGGTCTGATCAACCTCTGGAAATTTCCAGTTTTTGATATTTTGATAATCCATGGTTAGATTGGATCCCAGTCGATTGCGTCGGGTGAGCGCTCTAAGGCCATGAAGTGATGGCGCATGGCGGGTGCGGCGATTTCTGCAATCGATTCTGGCGTCCACCCAGTGCTCATGTGTACCGAGCGGATTGGGCGCGGCTGACTAAAGAGCATGATTTCGTTGGCACGCACACCAAAGATTTGGCCTGTAACATCTTTTGCCGCGGGGCTCGCTAAATACACCGCCATCGGGCCAATCTTGTTGGCATCCATCTTTTGTAACTTTTCGACCCGTGCTTTCTCTTCAGGCGTATTGGCTGGAATCGAGCTTGTCATGCGGCTCCAGGCAAACGGCGCGATACAGTTTGAGCGTACGTTAAAACGTTGCATATCAAGCGCGATTGATTTTGAGAGGGCCGCGATGCCGAGTTTGGCTGCCGAATAATTGGCTTGACCCAAATTGCCGATCAAACCCGAGGTTGAAGTCATGTGCACGAAGGCACCTGATTCTTGTTCGCGAAAGTGATTGGCAGCGGCACGGCTAACAAAAAATGTGCCATTCAAATGCACATCAATCACTTGACTCCATTCTTCGTCGCTCATTTTATGAAAAAGGCGATCACGCAAGTTACCGGCGTTGTTGACCACAATATCAATACGACCGAAATGCTCGATCGCCGACTGGATGATTCCGTTGGCGCTGGCGCGGGTTGAGACGCTGTCTGTATTGGGCACTGCCTGGCCACCCGACGCAAGAATCATGTCGGTGACTTGCTGTGCCGGGCCTGAGCCGGCGCCAGGGCCTTCGCCTGAGAGCGTTGCACCGATGTCGTTGACGACAACTTTTGCACCGGCCGCAGCCATCGCCATGGCAATACCACGCCCGATTCCGCCGCCCGCGCCCGTGACGACAGCAACTTTACCTTCCAACATTCCACTCATCTTGTGTTCTCCAGTGCAATCGTTTACACGATCTAATTGCGCGACACCTGAGGCGCCGCAAAAAAAATAACCCACGTACAGGGTATTCTATAGCCAACATAGTAGAGTGAATCCGAGGGCGGCGGTGTTCAGCATTCACAATGCGAGACTTCAGTGTTTTGGAATATTGCGCAGCGCGTGGCTGACTAAAAAATCAGGGATAACCCTAAAGGAAAAGTCTGAATGTTCAAACAACGATTGATACGCAGAGCGTATGCCGCTTTGACTCTTGCCGCTTTGAGCGTCGTCGCGTTGGCAACGCAGGCGCAAGACAAGTGGCCCGAGCGGGCGGTGACCTTTATTGTGCCGTTTCCGCCTGGTGGCCCAGTGGATACGGCAGCGCGATTGACCGCCCAGCCCCTTGCTCAGCTTTGGTCTGTTGCGACGCCGATCGAAAACAAGGCCGGAGCGGGTGGCATTGTTGGCGCGCAGGCGGCGGCCAAAGCCAGCCCCGATGGCTACAATTTTTTCTTTGCCGCCATTCACCATGCAGTGCTGCCTAGTCTGAAGCCAACTTTAAGTTACGACATTCAAAAAGATTTTGTCCCTGTTGGCTTGGTGGCGCGCTTTCCGATTGTGCTGGTCGTGCACCCAAGCGTTCCTGCTAATACAGTGCCCGAGCTGATTGCTTATGCTCGGGCCAATCCTAATAAGCTGTCGTATAGCTCGTCTGGCACAGGCGGTGGCACGCATCTGGCCGGTGAGTTGTTTAATAGTTTGGCGCGCACCACCATGCAGCACATCCCTTACAAGGGCAGCGCGCCAGCCATGCAAGACCTAGTAGGTGGGCAGGTGCAATTGATGTTTGCGGATGGTCCGTCGGCCTTGCCCTTCATTAAGGCTGGCAAGATTCGGGCTTTAGGTGTGGGTAATCCCACGCCCTCGGTATTTTTTCCGGATGTGCCAACGATTGCCGCTGCAGGCTTGTCGAATTATGAGGCCTACTCGTGGACTGGGGTCGTTGCTCCAGCCGGTACGCCAGCTGGTTCAGTTGCTCGGTTGAATGCCGATATGATGAAGGTGTTGTCTGATCCTAAAACGGCCCAGGCAATGATGAGCGCGGGTGCCGAGCCCGCCCCCGGTACGCCAGAAGAGTTTCGCGCTTTTCTAGCGAACGAAATTAAAAAATGGGGCGAGATTATTCGCTCGGCGAATATAAAGGTTGAAGATTAAGTTAGCGCATGACGTCGCGTTTCGCTTGTTCGTATTCAGCGATGAGTTGATCGACCAATTCACGCACAGACATAATCTTGTCGATTGCCCCAACGCCTTGCCCTGCACCCCAAATGTCTTTCCAGGCTTTGGGGCGTAAATCTTTATTGAGCGAAACCGAGCCGCCAACCTTGGCTGCCAAGACGTCTTCGGGTTCGATGCCCGCAGCAATGATGCTGGCCTTTAAATAATTGCCTGGTATACCCGTAAAGTACGGCGAGTAAAGAATCTCAGCGGCATCGGCATCAATGATCATGTTTTGATAGCGATCGGGCGCCATGGATTCGGTGGTTGGGATAAAGCGGGTGCCCAGATAGGCGAAGTCGCAACCAAGCGCACGAGCAGCTAAGATGTCTTTACCATGCGAGATGCAACCAGAAAGAATGATCGGACCACTGTAAAAACTACGAATCTCGTTGACCAAAGCGATCGGGTTGAGCGTCCCAGCATGACCACCGGCGCCGCTCGCCACCAGGATTAGCCCATCCACTCCGGCATCAATGGCTTTGCGTGCATGGCGAGCATTGGTGACATCGTGCAGCACGATACCGCCATAGGGGTGCACCCGTTCAACAACAGTATTCGGTGCATGCAGCGAGGTAATAAACAAAGGAACCTCGTGCTGTGCGCAAATTTCTAAATCTCCCTCCCAGCGGGGATTGGACGGGTGCACGATCAGGTTTACGCCAAAGGGCGACACGACGGCATTTGGATGTTGTGATTGATAAGCGGCTAAACGCGTCTTGATCTCGTTTAACCAAGTGGGCAGTTCTTCTTGAGGGCGTGCATTCAGCGTGGGAAACGTGCCAATGACGCCTGCTGTGCACTGAGCAACTACAAGGTCAGTGCCTGAGACTAAAAACATCGGTGCCCCGATGACTGGGAGGCGAGTTTGGGTTAAGAGGTGTTGCACTGCGGAAGTAGTTTTCACGTACATGCCTGAATCCTAAAGAGAAACCTAAAGCGGATAATGCATATGTTAAGCGCATCGGCGGTGATCTCGCCGCGTTACTTGTAGTTCGGTCTGACAGGTTGGTGTGTCATCAATATTGCAAACGCTCGCCGAAGGTGACGAAGCTTGCTTTCAGATTACGCGCTTGCCTTTACCGCTTGCGTTTACTGTTGAAGATTTCCTTTAATAATCACGCGTTCCCACAAAGCATATTCGCGCAGGATACGTTCGTGAAGCTCTTTAGGGCTTGCCTGGTCAATCGTGTAGCCGCCGTCTTCGGCCGCCTTGCGAAAAGCTGGATCCCGCTTGGCAAGCTCAATTGCGTTCGAAAGTTTATTCACGACTTCAGTCGGCAGATTTTTCGGGCCCGCAACGGCAAACCAACCCACAACCTCGTAGTTTGCAATGCCCGCCTCGATCATTGTTGGGGTATTGGGTAGGCTTGGATTACGTTCTTTTGAAGTTACCGCTAACGCGCGCGCTTGTCCGTTTTCGACAAAGACTTTACCCGTACTGATGGCATCAAACATAAAAGTAATTTTGCTGCCAATCACATCCATCATGGCAGGAGAGTTTCCTTTGTATGGCACGTGAAGCATCGGTGCCTCGGATAATTGCATTAAAAGCGCTGCTGATAAGTGGTTTGAACTACCGAACCCAGCCGAGCCAAAAGAGACTTTGTCTGGATTGCTCTTAGCGTAAGAGGTGAGTTCAGCCACGTTCTTGGCGGCTGTTTGCGGGCCAACCAACAAAACATTGGCGTAAATCACCACCGAGCCGAGCATGGTGAAATCCTGGAGAGGGTCAAAAAGTTTAGTGCGTTGAACGATTGGTGAAATCGTCATTGTTGGGCTTGAAATAAAGTTCAAGGTGTAACCGTCAGGTGCTGCTTTTGCCGTAGCATCTGCGCCGAGCATGCCGCCGGCGCCCGCGCGATTTTCAACTACGACTGATTGCTTAAGCTGTTCGCTTAAAAACCGTGAAAGTGTGCGCCCTGTGATGTCAACCGGCCCGCCCGGCGGGTAGCCCACGATAATTTTGATGGGACGCTCGGGCCAATTTGTTTGCGCCCAGGCAGGCGTGTTGATGCCGGCTGAGATCACCACGGCGCCCGCGATTGAGATGGCTACCAAGCGCATGCGTTGTGATAGTTTTTTTGACATGAAGTTGTTGTCGCCGAGTGCTTTTTGTTAGGTGTTTGAATGGCTCGCTGAGTCGTTTTTGTCGGCTTATTGAATCGTCGCGCCAGAGTCTTTAACGGCCTTATTCCATTTGATGAGTTCGGCGTCAATATGAGTGCCAAAAGCCGCTGGTGATGAACCGACGGTGGTGTAGCCGCTTTCGGCTAATTGTGCGCGCACTTTTGGTTCGGCTCCCACTTCAGCAAAAGCTTGACTCAATCTGTTGATGGCCGCTGCAGGTGTCCCGGCAGGTGCCAAAATGCCGTACCAGACTGTGACCTCAAACCCGGGCAAGGTCTCGGCGATGGTCGGGGTGTTGGGCAAAATCGCAGCGCGTTCAAGGCTACTGACAGCAATGGCTTTAAGTTTGCCTGCCTTGACCTGCTGAAACGAAGTCGAAATGCTGTCGAACATCACTGAAACTTCGTTGCCTAACATGGCGATCACCGCTGGGCCGCTACCTTTGTAGGGGATATGAACCATCTTGGTGCCAGTCTGTGTTTTGAACAACTCGACTGAAAGGTGGCTGGTATTGCCGTTGCCAGCAGAGGCATAGGACAGTTTGTCTGGGTTCGCTTTGGCGTAGGCGATCAGTTCGGGGATTGTGTTGAAGGGCGAGCTTAGGGGCGCGGCCACCAAAAGTGGCAAAGTTGCTACCAGTGAAACAGGCGCAAAATCTTTACGCGTGTCATAGGGCAAAGATGGATAAAGCGCGTCGTTGATTGCGTGCGCGGTCAGTATCAGAATAATCGTTTGGCCATCGGGCTTTGCGCGGGCGAGCGCGCTCGTGGCAATCGTGCCCCCCGCGCCGCCTTTGTAATCCAGCACAATGGTCTGGCCCAATATCTTTTGTAAGTCGGGCAGCATCGGGCGTGCCAGCATGTCTGCGCTGCCACCAGGCGGATACGGAATGATCAGAGTAATGGGTTGGTTGGCGTTGTTTTGAGCCAGCCCAACCGCACTGAAGGTCAACCAGACCACACCCAGCATCCAACGCACACTCTTGTTGAAGAATATTTGAAGCATGTTATGTCCCCTGGTTTTGGTCTGTGAGGCTTTTATTAGGATCGCGGTGAGCGGTTGTTTTGCCTCGGTCGGGCCTAGTAAGCCGACTTGTAAACTGGATCGCCCTGCTCGTTACGACTAATCACAGCTAGCTTATCCGAAATTGACAACGCTGCCCCAGTTTTCTTCGCTAGGGTTTCTACTGTGAGGCCTTCGATGATGGCGCGCACGACGAAGCCGTTGGGGGTGACATCGATGATCGCCAAGTCTGTGTAAACCGTGTTCACCACCCCAGTAGCAGTAAGCGGGTAGGTACAGGCTGTCAGCAGCTTGGGTGTTTGGTCTTTAGTGACGTGTTCCATCATGACGATGACTTCGCGTGCGCCCACAGCCAAATCCATCGCGCCACCAATGGCGGCAATCGCACCGGGCCCCGAGGTGAGCCAGTTTGCGAGATCGCCATTTTCTGCAACTTGAAAGCCGCCCAGAACCGAGTAGTCGAGATGGCCACCACGCATCATGGCGAAGGCAATCGTGTGCTCGGTAATTGAGGCGCCAGGCAGCAAGACCACGGGTGTACGACTCGCATTGATAATGTCTAGATCAACCTCGTCGCCACTCGCGGCACCTCCCATCCCCAAGATGCCATTTTCACTTTGCAGCAAAATCTCACGATCCGTGGGTAAAAAATCTGCGACCAGCGTTGGCATGCCGATGCCCAGATTCACCACTGCGCCATCCGGAAAATCATGTGCAACTAAATACGCGATTTCATTGCGTGACAGTGGCGTGTGTGCAGAGTGTTGCCCGTCAGAATTAGAAACGTGTTTGCTATCCGTACCACTCATCGCTCGCCTCCAGTCGCCACAACGGCTTGAACAAAAATGCCCGGTGTCATAACCTGTTCTGGAGGTAAATCCCCCAAGGCGACTACGCGGTTGACCTGAGCGATCGAGTATCTGGCTGCCATACACATGACGGGTCCAAAATTACGTGCAGCCCATCGGTAGGTTAGATTTCCCCAGCGATCACCGAGGTGTGCCCGCACCAAAGCGATGTCACCGTGTAGCGGCAGCTCGAGAATGTAGCCTTTGCCGTCAATCACGCGCTGCTCTTTACCCTCGGCCACCAAGGTGCCATAGCCGGTTGGGGTAAAAAATGGCCCCAAGCCCGCGCCCGCTGCACGCAAACGTTCTGCGAGCGTTCCTTGAGGCATACACTCGAGCTCGACTTCCCCAGCCCGATAGGCGGCTAAGAAGGTTTCAGAATTAACCGGTCGTGGATGCGAGCAGACGATTTTGCGAACTCGCCTGGCCTTGATTAGAGCGGCAATGCCAACCTCGTGCGTGCCGGCGTTATTGCTGATAATGGTCAGGTCGCGCAGGCCTTTATCGAGCACTGCGTGTAACAGCTCGAAGGGGATGCCAGCCTCGCCAAAACCACTCACCATGATTGAGGCGCCGTCTTGGAGGGGCGCGATCGCGTCTTCAAGCGAGTGCTTGATTTTGTCAATCATTTTTTCTTTTACTCCAGGGATAGCTTGGCGGCCTCAACGATTTGTCTCCAGCTTGCTTGTTCTTTGTCCATAAAAGCGCCAAATTCGGCGGGAGTGTTACCGCCAGGGACACCGCCCATCTCGGCAAAGCGTTGCTGAATTTCAGGCATCTCAAGCACTTTTTTAGTCGCTTGCTGGAGTTTGTTGACGATCTCCGCAGGGGTTCCGGCGGGAGCCACGAAACCGAACCAAGCTGTCACGACCATGTCTTTGATGCCGGCCTCAGTCATCGTCGGGACGTCGGGCAGCTGGGGTGAGCGTTCACCGCCAGTGATGGCCAACGCGCGAAACTGCCCAGACCGAATAAAGGGAATTGAGCTGGGCAGGTTATCAATAATAAAAGTGACTTGTCCGCCAAGCAGTGCGGCAACGGCAGGCCCCATCCCCTTGTAAGGTACGTGCGTGAGCGTTAAGCCCGTGCGCTGTGAAAACATCTCGGAGGATAGGTGAGGAGATTGCCCAGTGCCTGGAGAGCCAAAGGAGTAGTTTCCCTTTGGGTCATTCTTGATTGAGTCGACAAGTTCTTTAACGGTTTTGTAGGGTGACTTACTATTGACGACTAAGATATTGGGTACCGAAATCACCAAGGTAATCGGTGCAAAGTCGGTCGACTTGTACGGCAAATTTTTGTACAGGCTGTAATTGATCGCATTTGGTCCGATATTCGCAAAATCAATGGTGTAGCCATCTGGGGCCGAGCGCAACAGCGCCTGCGTTCCGATAATACCGGCGGCACCTGCACGATTTTCAACGACTACAGTTGTGCCCAACGCTGCACCAAGCTTTTCGCTGAGTAGCCGGGCGGTGATGTCAGTGGTCCCACCTGGCGCGGCAGGTACGATCAAGGTGATTGGCTTTTCGGGCCAGGCTGCCGTTGCAGGGGTGCTGAGCCCCAATGCTGCAAGCGAGAGTGTGCAGGCTTGAATTAGGGTTTTCATGAGTGTCTCCTGAGACATTGTGTGGATAGCGTTGACGCGATTGTAGGGGGATTTGGGCTTCTAGAACGCAGTCTTCCAAAATCCGAGATTCTCGATCTGAATTGCGGCGTTAAGATGGCACATCGAGGAGAAAACCTATGGATCTGACCTGGACCACCGAAGAACGTGCCTTTCGTCAAGAGGTGCAAGATTTTGTTCACACCAAATTACCCGCTGCGCTGCGCGCGAAAGCGTTTGCACACCACCGCGTCACGCGCGAGGAATTTGTGTTTTGGCACAACACGTTGACTGATCACGGCTGGGGTGCGCCGAACTGGCCCAAAGAATATGGTGGTACCGGCTGGAACCCCGTTCAGCGGTTGATCTTTGAGATTGAGTCGTTTAAGGCAGGGGCGCCACGCTTGATTCCGTTTGGGCTCAGCATGATTGGCCCCGTGCTGATGAAATACGGCACGCAAGCTCAAAAAGATCATTACCTGCCACGCATGTTGCGCTTAGAAGACTGGTGGTGCCAGGGGTATTCAGAGCCAGGCTCTGGCTCTGATCTGGCCTCGTTAAAAACCCGCGCAGAGCGGGTGGGTGATCGCTATATCATTAACGGCCAAAAAACTTGGACGACCATGGCGCATCACGCCGACTGGATCTTCTGTTTGACGCGCACCGACACGGGCGCCAAAGCGCAGCGCGGCATTTCGATGATTCTGATTGATATGAAGCAGCCGGGCGTCACCGTTCGGCCAATTAGAACTCTGGATGGCGGTGCCGAGGTGAATGAAGTTTGGCTGGAAAATGTCGAAGCGCCGCTTGAAAATCTGGTGGGTGAAGAAAATCACGGCTGGACCTACGCAAAATATTTACTCGGGCACGAGCGGGGCGGCATTGCTGGAATTGGTCACTGCCATCGCGAGCTCGCGATTTTGAAGTCTTTGGCCGAACGCACAATGGCCAGCGGCGAAGCTTTAAGCTTGAGCACCCGTGTACGTGACAGCATCAATCGGGCTGAAGGTCAGTTACTCGCCCTTGAGTTGATGGTTTTGCGTGTTGCTGCGGGTGAAACGGATCCCGGGCCAAAGGCGTCGATCTTAAAAATTCGCGGTTCTGAGCTGCAAATGGAGCTTGCACGTTTGCAAATGCAAGTAGCGGGGGCTGACGCCTGGCCCTACGACCCTGAATGGATGTTTGCGCAGGCAGAGGATCATGGGCCAAGCCCCGAGTATTCGCCGGCCGCGGCAGCCGCTTACTTTGATATGCGCAAGACGGCCATTTATGGCGGTACCAACGAAGTGCAAAAAGGCATCATCGCCAAACAAATCATCGGGGTATAAAAACATTATGGATTTTACATACTCACAAGAACAGCGCATGTTGACCGATAGCTTACGCAGGCTGGTTGAAGACAATTGGTCACGACCCAAACGTCGCGAACGCCAAAACGCTGGCGTGTTAAACCGCAACGCCTGGGCGAGTTTGGTTGAGTTGGGCGTGGGTGGTCTGATGGTGCCTGAAGAGTTTGGCGGGTTTGCTGAAACAGCAGCCACCATGCTTGCGGTGCATCAGGAGCTTGGACGTGGTCTGGTGAGTGAGCCCGCGATTTCAAGCGCCGTGATTGCGGTGACGCTTTTGGCTAATAGCGACAATCAGGTGCTGAAGCAGCGTTGGCTGACCGCACATGCTGAGGGTGACGCGGTGTTGGCGGTGGCATGGCAAGAGCAAGGTGAGCGTGACTCGCAGCGTCCCTTGTGCACACGTGCTACAGCGTCTAAAGATGGTTATACGCTTGAGGGCCGCAAGATTTTGGTCTGGCATGGTGCTGGCTCGCAGGCTGTGATTGTGTCAGCGTTGCTTGAGGGCGCTGTTGCGATGTTTTTGGTGCCCGCAGATACTCAGGGTGTTTCGATTCAAGATTACCCAACCTTTGACGGTTCACGTGCGGCTACCATCGAATTTAAGCAAGTCAGTTTGTCGGCTGAGCACCTGATCGCAAGTGGTTTGCCTGCTGAGCAGTTACTCGCCCTGGCGCTCGATTACGGTATCACCGCTTTGTGCGCGCATGCCTGCGGTGCCATGGCCTATCTGACCGATAGCACGATTCAATACTTAAAAACACGGCAGCAATTCGGTCAGCCTTTGGCCGCGTTTCAAGTGCTGCAGCATCGCTTAGGCGACATGCTGATTCAATCTGAAATGGGTTTGTCGATGACCTATGTGGCAGCGATTGCACTTGGCGAACAAGATGCCTCGAAACGCAGCCGTTTGATCTCGATGAGTAAAGTCGAAGTCGCAGCCGCTGCGCGCTTGGTGGGCGAGATTGCCGTCCAACTGCATGGTGGGATGGGGATGACTGACGAGCTTGAGGTTGGTGATTATTTCAAGCGACTCACTTACACGGATATGTTGCTGGGCGATACAAACTTTCACTTGCAACGTATGCAAGAACTTGAGGTCGCGTAGGCTGAAGTGAAAGGTACAGCGCGTAGAGATGAGCGGCTGAAAGACTGACATGCCTGGCGTGCTGAATGTTTGAAAGATTCAAGGTTGTTTAAAGGATGGTAGATGTCAACGAGTGATTTGAGTGCGTGGTTGGGTAAATCACAAACGGTAGTAGATCGTATGGACCCTGGCCATTCGGCTTGTATCGCAGTGACGCTCGGGCAGCCAATCCCAGCGCCCGGAGCCGTGTTGCCTCCGTTGTGGCACTGGGCGTTTTTTTTAGAGACCGTACCCATCGCGCTGACTGGTACCGACGGGCACCCTGCACGCGGTAGCTTTTTGCCACCTGCTGATAATCGCAATCGCATGTGGGCCGGCGGTCGAGTGGATTTTGATGGTGGTTTAGTGATTGGTACTGAGGCACACAAAACCTCGACGGTCACCGCGATTACAGAAAAAGTCGGTCGCACAGGTTCGTTATTATTCGTAACCGTCAAGCATGACATTGTGCAAAACGGCAAGCTTGTCGTGAGCGAAGAACAAGATATTGTCTATCGCGAGCCTAGCGCACCGAAGCTTCAAGGCACCGAGCCTGCACCTGTATCGCAATGGAAGCAACCTGTTGATCCCAGCGCTGTTTTGCTGTTCAGATATTCGGCAGTGACGTTTAACAGTCACCGAATTCATTACGACTACCCTTACGTCACCGAAAAAGAAGGCTATCCAGGGTTAGTGATTCATGGCCCGTTGATCGCAACGTTAATGTGTCAGGCGTTTGCACAGACTCACCCGCGGGCAGCGCTCAAGCATTTGTCGTACCGAGGCTTGAGACCTTTGATCGCGCCGACTGCTTTCGAGGTTGCTGGCACCGTCACCGCGCCAGGCGAGGCCAAACTTTGGGCCGAGCAAGACGGCACACTCGCACACCAAGCTGAACTGAGGTTTGAAGCATGAGCAGCACTTCCTTAAATTCAACGGCTTCAACTGGCGTAAAAAAAGGCCCACTTCCGCTCGAAGGCATCACTGTCGTGAGTCTTGAACACGCGATTGCAGCCCCATTCTGTACTCGTCAGCTTGCAGATATGGGGGCGCGCGTGATTAAGATCGAGCGTCCGGGTGTAGGTGACTTTGCTCGTAAGTACGACGAGCGCACGCGCGGGATGGCGTCGCATTTTGTTTGGACGAACCGATCGAAAGAAAGCCTCACGCTTGATTTGAAACACGCCGACGCAGGCCCGATTCTTGAACAGTTATTGGCGCAGGCCGATGTGCTAGTTCAAAATTTGGCGCCTGGTGCGGCCGCTCGAATGGGGTTGTCGTTTGACGCGCTGCACTCAAAGTTTCCTAAATTGATTGTGTGCGACATTTCCGGCTATGGCGAAGGCGGGCCCTACGAAACCAAAAAGGCCTACGACTTGCTGATTCAAAGTGAAAGCGGCTTTGTGTCGGTGACAGGTTCGCCCGACGAGCCCTCAAAGGCGGGCTGTTCGATTGCAGATATCTCTGCTGGATCGTATGCGTATTCAAGTATTCTGAATGCACTGCTGCTAAGGCATAAAACGGGGCTTGGTAGCCATCTTGATGTGTCGATGCTTGAGAGCATGGTCGAGTGGATGAGTTTTCCGATGTACTACGCCTTTGAAGGCGCTGCCCCACCGCCGCGCTCGGGCGCGTCGCATGCCACCATTTATCCGTATGGTCCGTTTCCGGTTGGTGACGGCAACACGATTATGTTGGGCCTGCAAAATGAGCGTGAGTGGGTGATTTTTTGCGAAAAAGTTCTTGAGCAAAAATCTTTGGCGATCGATCCAGAGTTTGACAACAATACAAAACGCACCGCCAGTCGTGTGCGTTTGCGTGCAGTCATTGTCGAACTGTTTTCTAATATGACGATTGCCCAAGTCGAGCAAAAACTTGAAGATGCGCAGATCGCAAACGCACGCGTCAATGAGATGAAAGATGTCTGGGCCCACCCGCAGCTCAAGGCGCGTCATCGCTGGACCGAGGTACAGAGCCCTGTTGGTTTGTTGCCCGCGCTGTTGCCGCCTGCCACCAACAATCAGTTCGATGCGCGTATGGATCCAATCCCGAGTATCGGTGAACACACCAAGGCGATCTTGAAAGAGCTAGGGGTTGACGAGGCCGCGGTGGCTAGACTGGTCGCCGACAAAGCGATATAGCGTAAGTAACTTCACAAGGAACACTCATGAAAGCAAATAACGTTCTTGAAACCATTGGCAACACCCCACACATTCGGATGAATCGTTTGTTTGGTCAAACGCATGAGGTGTGGATTAAGTCAGAGCGAACCAATCCCGGTGGGTCGATCAAAGATCGTATTGCGCTGGCGATGGTTGAGGCCGCCGAAAAATCTGGTGCGCTTAAACCGGGTGGCATCATTATTGAGCCCACCTCAGGTAACACCGGCGTGGGTTTGGCGATGGTTGCGGCCGTCAAAGGCTACAAATTGATCCTGGTGATGCCAGACAGCATGTCGATCGAGCGTCGCCGTTTAATGTTGGCTTACGGTGCCAGTTTTGAACTCACTCCCCGCGAAAAAGGCATGAAAGGTTCAATCGCTCGGGCCGAAGAACTTGCCGCACAAACCCCGGGTGCTTGGATCCCGCAGCAGTTCGAAAATCCTGCAAACATTGACGTACACGTACGCACCACCGCGCTCGAAATTTTGGCAGACTTTCCAGACGGGTTGGATGCCATCATCACTGGCGTGGGCACGGGTGGGCACTTGACCGGTGTTGCACAGGTGCTTAAAGCCAAGTGGCCTAAGCTTAAAGTGTTTGCGGTTGAGCCGACTGCCTCTCCGGTGATTTCGGGTGGTGCGCCGGCGCCTCACCCCATACAAGGCATTGGCGCTGGTTTTATCCCCAAAAATTTGCACACAGACTTACTAGATGGCGTGATTCAAGTTGAAGCCGAGGCCGCGCGCGAGTACGGACGCCGTAGCGCGACCGAAGAAGGGTTGTTGGTGGGCATTTCGTCTGGCGCAACCTTGGCTGCAATTGCACAAAAACTGCCAGAGCTTGCTGCAGGCTCGAAGGTGCTCGGCTTTAATTACGATACCGGCGAGCGCTATTTGTCGATTGAAGGTTACTTGCCGGCGTAGTCGTTTAGCCGGGTTATCGCAGTGGTCTGTCTAGCAAGTAGGCAGATCGCTTCGGTTTTTTTTACGGATCAGTGGCCCTATCGTTAGATTGATTCGTACCCAAACTAGATCCGTAGGTTGATCAAACAAACAATTATTCGATCAACTAAACAAGCAATCAACTAATCGATCAATCAATCAAGCAATCGGTTCAATTTTTGATCTTGGCAAGCTGCCAGCAAGTTTGTAAAACTACCTTGCGCAAGTTGCAAGTTTGGTGCCAAGTCTTGCAACGGGCGCAACACAAAGGCCCGTTGGTGCATGCGTGGGTGAGGTACAGTTAAGCGTGGCGTGTTGATAGTGCGCTTGCCATAAAGCAGCAGATCAAGATCAAGTGTGCGCGGAGCATTACGGTAGGGTCGCTCGCGTCCGTGCGCTTGCTCAATGGCTTGAAGTAGGTCGAGCAGTGGCAACGGGTCAAGCGTTGTGTCTATCGCAGTAACTGTGTTGATAAAAACGGGTCCCTGTGCATCAACCGGGTCACTGCTGTACATAGGCGCTTGTTTTAGCGCCAAGATGCCACTCGACTGACGTAGCGTGTTCATTGCGGCGGCGATTGTTTGCCGCGCATCGCCCA